>WNFR01001243.1_pt1 | contig 26458 bp, 21 predicted proteins | sample 5400221 | NCBI WGS metagenome assembly WNFR01 (sample SAMN13153357, study PRJNA577476) | soil metagenome | isolation source: 40 cm soil under Madrone tree | place: USA:California | collected 2016-06-14
AGTATCTCGGTTGAGCCGTAACCGAGGATCACGTTGTCGTTCTCGACCCCGAAGCGTTTGGCGATCGCTTCAACAAGCGCCTTCGGCTCTTCGATCGGGTAGCGGGAGGATTTGGGATCGACCGCGCTCCTCAGAGCGTCGGCAGCAGCGGGCGCAAGCCCGTAAGGACTCTCGTTGCGGTTCAGCCTGAGCGCATTGCCTCCCGCGCCGGCGTCAATTTCCGGATAGCGCGCAAGGGCGCTAAGACCGGAGGGCAGCCCCAACCCGATCGAAGCAGCGCCGAGCGCCGCGTTCGCCATAAAGCCCCGTCTGCTCAATGCACGTTTGGTTTGCATAAGTTAGCCTCCCGGTTTGAGCGGCATCTTAACAAAGCACCGACCGGCGCACAACGGCCTGGGAGCGCAGGCATCCTGCCTGCCGGCGTTGCGCGAGAAGACGAAAATGCAGGCAAGGATGCCTGCGCTCCCAGGTGATGGCAATTTGAATTTCCCGATGATAGACTGCGCGCCATTCAGCACACCGGCAGACGACGAGATGTTCACAACATCGCCGCCTCGACCGAAAGGAGTTGTCGTGTGAGAAGGTACCTGCTTGTATTCACTATTCTCTCGATCGGTATTTTAGTTCAGACCTGGCCGTTCGCTATTCAAAACAGCGGGCAAGCGAGGGTTGAAGCGCAAAGTAACCCCTCGACTAAACAACTCGCCATCCGATGCGGCAAGCTCCTTGACGGGAAGAGCCCCACTTTCATCTCCGATGCTGTGATCCTTATTGACGGCGATCGCATAGCGGCGGTTGGCCGCGGCTTGAAGATTCCCGCCGGCGCGGAGATGATCGATCTGAGCCGCGCAACCGTGCTTCCAGGATTGATCGACACGCACACGCACCTGACTTATCACTACGACACCGAGCAGAACGAAAAGTCCGCGGTGACGGCAATCTACGCGGCCGAAAACGCAAGACTGACTCTGGGAGCCGGTTTCACGACCGTGCGGAATCTGGGCGCGGGTGACGGGATCGACTTCGATCTGCGCCACTCGATCGACGAAGGAGCCGTCTCAGGCCCCCGGATTCAAGCTTCGGGCGCACCCTTGACTCGCTCTCGGGCGCCAGACTCAAACAGTGACCTGAGTGCGCGCATCGCAGGCATTCGCGAGTTCGTGCGGAAGCAGATAGCCGCCGGCGCGGACGTGATCAAGATCTTCGTCACGCCAGGGGCGGGCGGAGGCGACGTGTCGCTGTATTCGGAAGAGGAGATCAAGGCGGTAGTGGATGAAGCGGCGACTGCACACCTCAAGGTCGCCGCGCACGCTCACGCAACCGAAGGCATCAAGGCCGCCGTTCGCGCCGGAGTCGCCTCGATTGAGCACGGCTCAAAGCTCGACGACGAAGCCATCAAGCTGATGATCCAGCATCATACTGCTCTCGTGCCAACGCTCTATCTCCCGAATCACTACCTCGGTCACCGCGAGAAGTTCAACTTCAACGAAGCTCGCTGGCAGGCGCTGGATCAATTGAGGAACAACACCGCGAACAACTTTCGCAAAGCGGTCGCTGCCGGAGTGTGGATAGTGATGGGTTCAGACGCAGTAGCGGGGCTTCACGGAGAGAACGCGAAAGAGATCGAGTGGATGGTCAAAGCCGGGATGACCCCCGCTCAAGCGATTCGAGCCTCGACCGCCGATGCCGCGCAGTTGATGGGATGGCAGGATCGCGTCGGGACCATCGAAGCAGGAAAGTTCGCCGACTTCATTGCCGTGGAAGGCGACCCGCTCAAAGACATCACCGAGCTTCAACGCGTGAAGTTCGTGATGAAGGGTGGCCTGGTTGCGCTTTCACACTAACCCAAATGACGCAATGACACTTCTACCTGGCACACGACTAGGGCCTTATGAAATCCTCGCACCGGTCGGAGCGGGCGGGATGGGCGAGGTCTATCTCGCTCGAGACGCGCGGCTCGAACGCAACGTCGCAATCAAGGTCCTGCCGGCCGAGTTCACCACAAGTACCGACCGCGTGCGCCGCTTCGAACGGGAAGCGAAAGCGGCTTCCGCGCTCAATCACCCAATATCATTACTATCTATGAAATCGGCGAAGCAGCCGGCTCACACTACATTGCTACTGAGTACATCGAAGGCAAAACGCTTCGTGAACACAACACAAGAGAAAGGATGAGCTTGCGCGAGACTCTGGACGTAGCCATTCAAATTGCAAGCGCGCTTTCGGCGGCGCATCAAGTCGGTATCATTCATCGCGACATCAAACCCGAGAATGTGATGCTCAGACCTGACGGCTACGTCAAAGTGTTGGACTTCGGACTTGTGAAGCTGGCTGAAAAGGGGACGATGGCCGTCGGAAGCGACCTTTCAACAATTAAAGACAACACCGAACCCGGCAAGGTACTGGGGACTGTGCGCTATATGTCGCCGGAGCAGGCGCGGGGCAAAACGGTTGATGCGCGAACCGACATTTTTAGCCTGGGCGTTATGCTTTACGAAATGATAACGGGTTACTCTCCGTTTGAAGGCGAATCGAAAGCCGATGTCTTTGCGGCGATACTTCACGAAGAGCCTTTGCCTATTGCGAATTACCTGCCCGACGCTCCGCAAGAGCTTCAACTCGTTGTCAACAGTGCTCTGCAAAAAGATAGCAAAGACCGTTATCAAACAATGAATGACTTCCTTGTTGACTTGAAGAATCTGCGAGAAGAATTGCAAGTTCAATCAAAGCTTGAGAGCTCTATCGGTAAGAAATCAATCAGCAAATGGGCGCATCGAAGTACGCGCACCCAAACTGCCGGAGCGACGCAACCCACAATAGCACAAAGCGGCACTAATGTCTCTCCGCGCCGTACTTCGAGCGCGGATTACATTGTCTTCCAAATCAAAAGCCACATGCGCGGCGCCGTCATTACGCTTACCGTGCTGGTCATTGCAACAGTAGCGGCTTTCTTCTACTTCAATCGCAAGCCGGTGCTGACCGAACAAGACACGATTCTGCTTGCCGATTTCGTCAACACGACGGGAGATTCAATTTTCGACGGGACGCTCAAACAGGGGCTGGCGGTGCAACTCGGGCAGTCGCCGTTTCTGCATCTCTTCCCGGACATTCGCGTCCGGCAGACGCTGCGGCTTATGGGGCGTTCACCCGACGAGCGAGTGACAGCGGAGATCGGGCAGGAAATATGCGAACGGCAAGGACTGAAAGCACTGATCGTCGGCGCGATTTCGCCGCTCGGCACCCACTATGTTATCTCGCTGGAAGCGGTGAACGGAAGAAGCGGCGAGGTGTTGGCCCGCGAACAAACGGAAGCCGAGACCAAGGAGAAGGTGCTCAAAGCGCTCTCTCAGGCGGCGAGCCATATACGTGAGAAGCTGGGGGAGTCGCTCGGTTCGATTCAGAAGTTTGATGCCCCGTTGGAAGTCACAACTTCATCGCTGGAGGCGCTTAAGGCTTTCTCTCTCGGGTTGGAGCAGACACAGAGTGGTAAATTCCTGGAAGCCATTCCGTTTTATAAGCGCGCAGTCGAACTTGATCCGAACTTTGCCTACGCTTATGGCACCCTTGCAATAAATTACTACAACACCAGACAGCCGAAACTGGCGGCTGAATATGCAGAGAAGGCGTTCGCATTGCGCGATCGGCTGAGCGAACTGGGGAAGCTGCGCGTCACTTCTTTTTATTACGCCTTTGTCACAGGTGAAGTGGACAAGGGAATCGAAACGGTTGAGCTGTATAAGCGGACGTATCCGCGCGATGAACGGGGTCCTTTGAACCTGTCTGATCGCTACTGGATGATCGGTCAATTCGAGAAAGCAGTTGTCGAAGCGCGCCAGGCCCTGGCCCTGAATCCAAATAATGCTGTCGGCTATTGGAATCTTGCAGACTCGCTCACACGCCTCAATCGTTTCTCGGAAGCCAAAGAGACTTGCGAACAGGCGATCGGGCAGAAGCTTGATACAATAGCCCTCCACTACTTCCTGTATCAGATTGCGTTCGCGGAAGGCGACGCCGCGGCGATGCAGCAGCAGCTAACCTGGGCGAGCGGGAGACTGGATGCGTACATGGCGCTCGATTGGCAAAATGGCGCGTCAGCTTTTGGCGGACAGTGGCGGCGGGCGCAAGACTTCTCGCGCCGCTCGATTGACCTCGCCACGCGCAGCGATGCAAAAGAAGTAGCTGCGCGGTATTCGGGTGAAGCAGCGCTTCGCGCCGCAGGCTTCGGTCTGTGCGCGCAAACCAGAGCCGCAGCGGCGCAATCGCTGGCGCTTGAACGAAACCAGGTATCGCTGACGCGATCTACGCTTGCGCTTGCGCTGTGCGGCGAAGCTTCGCAAGCACAGATGTTGATGGAAGAACTCGTGAAGCGCTATCCAAAAGACACACTCATCAACGGGCTCTGGCTGCCGACTATAAGAGCTGCCATGGAACTGCAGCGCCACAACCCGGCGGAGGCGATCCGGCTATTGGAAGGAGCCAGGCGTTACGAACCTGCCGCCGAATTCTGGCCGCAGTACGTGCGAGGACTGGCATATCTTGACTTGAAATCGGGGAACGAAGCCGCGGCCGAGTTTCAAACAATTCTCGACCATCGCGGCGAAGCTACGTTATCCGTATTGTACCCGCTGGCGCATTTGGGTTTGGCGCGTGCGTTTGCTCTCACAAGTGACACAGAGACGATCCGCAAAAAATACCAACGCTTCTTCGAGCTGTGGAAAGAGGCCGATGCCGATCTGCCCGTATTAGTCGACGCGAAGAAGGGGTCCGAGTCGCTAAGGTAGCGACAAACTTAAGCATCAGTTGAAAGGAGAACTACCCTGTGAGAAAGCGACTGATTGGTTTAGGATTGGCGGCATTGTCGCTGCTAGCCGTTCCGAATCCAATGATGACCAGCGCAATTGGCCAGTTCGTGTCGGCGGACACCTACACCCGCTACGAGCTGCTTGCGCCTGAAAGCCATCAGTTCAAAATCTACTACGAGGTCACCGAAACCAGGCCCGGAGCAAAGTACCATTTCAATGCGATCCGCGAAGGGGCCGAAGCTTCGGATGAATCAGTGATCGACCTCGCCACCGGAAAGTTATTGAAGTTTGAAGTCGTAACTGGCGCCCAGGCGAGCGAAGCTTCCGGCGACAAATCAAACCCGCAGGCTGAACGCTTCAATCCGGCAAGCAAGTACATCCAGGTTCACCTCGCTCATCCGGTGCCCGCGCGCGGCGAGTACCGCCTGGCGATCATCAAGACCTACAAAGACGACAAAAGCTACTACACCGAAGGCGACACGATCGTCTTCAAGCGACCACTTGGCATCCCGCGTGACAGCGTTGTGCTTCCCGCGGGTTATGAGATCGTCTCATCCTCGGTGGCGACTCAGGTGCTGAGTGAAAAGGACGGCCGCTTGAAGTTGGCGTTCGTCAATCCCGGCAGCGGGGGCCAGCTTGAAGTCACCATCAAGGGGCGGCAACTGCCGGCTCCGGTTAAGAAAGCAGAGGTGACGCGATGAACTTCTTTAGCAGAAACACTGCGTGCGCGGCGGCGTGTTTGATCGGCGGCGGATTTCTATTTCTATCTCCTATCGAGCGCGCTCTCGGTCAGAATCCGTCCTTCACCGAACGCGCGTATCAGGATCGGGAGATACTCTACGAGCTGCAAGCGCCTGAGGCTCACGCCTTCCGCATCACACACGACTACACGGTTCGCAACGCCGGCGAGAAGTATTACTTCAACGTCGTTCGCGCCGGAAGTCACGTTACCGATCCGGAGAGCATTGACCTGGACAGCGGAGAAACCCTGAAGTGGGAAACCATAGACGGCAAGACGGCGCGCGATCGAAAGCTTGCGGTCGGCGAGGTCAAGGACGACTCAGAAATCGTGGTGACCTATCTCACGCGTTCGCTTTCCGCGGGCACGACGAATCGCATTCGGCTCAAAGAAACTTATGCCGACGCGAAGAGCCTTTACCTCGATGGCGACGAACTCGTCTGGGACCGCGGCTTCGGGCGCTTGCGAAACACGGTGGTTTTGCCAGTTGGCTGGTATCTGACGGCTTTGTCCGCGCCATCCACAATCCAGACCCTTCCGGACGGTCGCGTGTCGATCTACATTGTTAATCCTCGGAACGATGAGGTGCGAGTGTACCTTCGAGCCCGCAGACGGTTGACACGAAATCAAATTAGGGCAACCCGCCGAATGTGATGAATAACCCTGCGCGGCACTGCTATCATTTTTCCTTCAGGAGATCGGATACAAAGGCAAGTAGTAGATGGTTCTCGATCGGACGCGCAAGCGACCGATTGGCACCGGATTTCAAGGCTTCCATAGCTTTATCCATACCTTGTGCTGTAACCGCTAAGATCGGTGTCGTTTTGAATTCGGGCATCGCTCGGAGTTGCCGAATCATTTTGATTCCGTTGAGGCGAGGCATAGCCAAGTCAGTGATGATTAGGTCTGGCGATTCTTTTCTAGCTTGCTCGATGCCGTCAATGCCGTCTACGGCCAGCACTACCTTAAACCCTGACAGTTCCAGAACCGACTTCATTAAGGCGCGCGTATCTGGGTGATCTTCTACAACTAGGATTGTCTTTTCCAAAGTCGCTGAGCTTTCGACGAAAGGCTCACAGACGTCTTAGAAAATTTCTATCGCTTTTTGATGGAAGCGTCAAGGTTAGCAAGCGGCGCTTTTTGGCGGGCTTCTTTGTCCGCTGATTACTGGATTGGAACCAGAATTGCCGTTACGACCGATATGCCAAAAGGTAAGCTCACAGTCATGAAGCAGCCGGCCAAAACCGCTGCCGTCCTCAAGCTTACCGACAAATCTAAAACTGTATTGATTAAGGGCGGAGGAGATTTCGACTACGTCTGCGGCGAGTGTGAGACGATCTTAATGGAAGGCGTTGAGCAAGACAAATGCCTCGGTCTCGTACTGCTCTGCAATAAGTGCGGTAGTTTCAACGCGGCGCCACTCCGAACCAACGCACCTCAATGATGGCCGGCTATTGAAGCGGCCGTCAGCCATCGGAGGCAAATTGTTTTTGTTGCACGATGGAATGCTGGCACACGATGCACCTTCATCGATCGGCGCGCCGCAGACAATAGTTCCTTCTTCATATGCTTCAGCACGCTCACCCGGACGGGTTATTCGATCGACGCGCGACTCGCTGAAACCCGATTTTAACTCGCATTCGGCAAGCTTCTCTGCAAGCTTTCATACTTCTTCCCGTTCAATCAATCGAAGGACAAAGCATTGGGCGCGCCGCCATCAAAGGGATGAGTTGGGCGCGCCCTTTTGTAAGAAAGAACAGAATGGAGAAAAAGAAAATGATAGATACGAGGAAGAAAGCGCTCAGGAAAACTTTAGGCGTGCTGCTCACGTCGCTTTTGCTGGCGCCAGTCATGCCATCGTTTGGCAGCACGAGCAGCAATGATCTGACCAGCAGGCCCGAGGAACAGAAGTCAGTAGCCATTACCATCTACAACGTCAACCTTGCACTTGTGCGCGACCGCCGCGACATAGCACTCCCAAAAGGCGAATCGTCGCTCAAGTTCGGAGGCGTCGCCCAGCAAATCAACCCCGCCACGGTTCACATCAAATCGCTCACCTCGCCGGACGCGCTGTCGGTAGTCGAGCAGAACTACGAGTACGATTTGCTCTCGCCTCAGAAGCTGCTCGACAAGTACGTTGGAAAGAAAGTCACACTCGTGTTGCGGTCTTACGCCAACCAGACCGAGGTGCTGACGCCGACCGAGGCGATTCTGCTTGCCAATAACAGCGGCGCGGTATGGCAGATCGGCGACCAGATCATCATCAACCCTTCGAACATCGCTGAGATTCGGTTCCCGCAATTGCCTGAGAGCTTGATTGCTCATCCGACGCTGGTGTGGAGGCTCGCGAGCGACAGGACGGCGACTCAATCAGTCGAGGCTTCTTACCTGACCGGCGGAATCAACTGGCGAGCCGACTACGTCGTGCTGGTCAACTCCGACGAGACCCGCGCGGACGTGACCGGATGGGTGACGATCGACAACAACAGCGGCGCCGAATACCAAAACGCCGAATTGAAGCTGGTCGCCGGAGACGTCAATCGCGCCAAGGATCGCGATGCCTACGAAGGCAAAATGCGTGATATGGCCACCGCTAAAGCCGCTAACGCAGAGCAATTCAAAGAAGAGTCATTCTTCGAATATCACCTTTACACGTTGCAGCGTCGCACGACGATCAAGAACGCTCAGACCAAACAAGTGAGCCTGCTCGATGCCAACGGCGTAGGCGCTAACAAGCAGTTCGTCATCTATGGACAGCCTTACTACTATCACGGCTACAACAACCCGGGTGAGCCGATCAAAGAAAAGATCGGCGTGTACATCGAGTTCGCAAACTCACAGAAAAACGGATTAGGTCAGCCGCTACCCGCCGGCATCATTCGACTCTACAAAGCAGACTCGACAGGCGGGCAACAGTTCATTGGCGAAGACCGAATCGATCACACGCCGAAAGACGAGAACGTCAAGGTCAAGGTCGGAGACGCCTTCGACATCGTTGGCGAGCGAAAGATGATGGACTACCGCGCGATCAGCTCTCGGGTTTACGAGTACGCTTATCAGATCGTGATTCGCAATCACAAAAAAGAAGCGGTGACGATAACGGTGAACGAACCGATCGGCGGCGACTGGGAGATGCTCTCATCGAGTCACAAATGGGAGAAGACCGCGGCGTTTGCCTCACGGTTTACGGTGCCGGTCGCGGCAGACGGTTCGGCTACGCTTGCGTATCGCGTTCGCGTGAGGTGGCGAACGCTGTGATTAATGATTAGATCTTAACTGAGCCTCGCCTGTCATTTAGCTTGAGATTGGCGAGGCTCCTTGAATCCTTGTCCCTCTCGCTCCCGAAAGGGCCCGGCTCGATCATCAGAGGCGTGACCGATGGCCAATGCGTCAGAATAGACAACGATGCTGTCTCTAATTGAGCGCGTTATGCTACTATGGCCGCGCGAGGTTTGGTTATGTCCACGAGAACCAGAGCGACAATCGAAGACCTGTACAACATTCCTGGGAACGGCAAAGCCGAGATCATCAATGGAGAGGTTGTACAAATCATGCCAACCGGAGGAAAGCCCGGGCGGGCGAGCGGGAAAATATTCTTAAGCTTGAGCAACTACGAGCGAACGAATGGCGGCGGCTATGCATTCGGCGACAACGTAGGATTCATCGTCGACTTGCCGAATCGCCAGTCCTTCAGCCCCGATGCAGCCTGGTACATCGGTGAGCTCGAAGGCATGAAATTTCTTAACGGCGCTCCCGCTTTTGCTGTCGAGGTCAGAAGCGAGAATGACTACGGACCCACGGCGGAACGAGAGTTAGCAGCGAAACGACGCGACTACTTTGCCGCCGGAACTCTCGTTGTGTGGGACGTAGACTTGCTCAGTGACGATGTGATCAAAGTCTACCGATTCACCGATCCAGAAACACCGGCAATCTACAGACGTGGTGACATCGCAGAGGCGGAACCCGCAGTTCCGGGATGGACGATGCCTGTTGATGAACTGTTCGACTGACCTCGATCCGCGTCGTTTCATCTCAATCGATGCCCGTTGAGAAGCGGGCGGAGCGCCTGGCCGGTATACGAACGCTTCGAGCGCGCGATGTCTTCCGGCGTGCCTTCCGCAACCACTTTGCCGCCTTCTTCGCCGCCTTCCGGCCCCAGATCGATCACCCAGTCGGCGCTCTTGATCACGTCGAGATTGTGTTCAACTACCAACACAGTGTTCCCGAGTGAGACCAATTGATGAAGCACGTCGAGCAGCTTGCGAACGTCCTCGAAGTGCAACCCGGTCGTCGGCTCATCGAGGATGTACAACGTGCGTCCGGTAGCTCGCTTCGAAAGCTCTTTCGCCAGCTTGATGCGCTGCGCCTCGCCGCCTGAAAGCGTTGTCGCCGATTGGCCGAGCTTGATGTAGCTCAGTCCCACGTCGATCAGCGTCTGAAGCTTCACTTTGATCTGCGGAATGTTCTCGAGTAGCGGCAAAGCTTCTTCTACGGTCGTGTCCAGCAAGCCTGCTATCGAATAACCCTTGTACTGCACCGAAAGCGTCTCGCGATTGTAGCGGGCGCCGCGGCACACGTCGCACATCACGTACACATCGGGCAGGAAGTTCATCTCGATGCGCTTCATTCCATCGCCCTGGCACGTTTCGCAACGGCCACCCTTGACGTTGAACGAGAAGCGCCCGGGTTTGTAACCGCGCTCTCTGGACTCGGGCAGCATCGCATACAACTCGCGTATGGGAGTGAACACGCCGGTGTAGGTAGCAGGGTTCGAGCGAGGCGTGCGGCCGATCGGGGACTGGTCGATCTCGATGATCTTATCTATGAACTCGAGTCCGGTGACCTCGCGATGCGCGCCCGGATCCAGCAGGCTGCGATATAGCTTGCGCGCCAGGCTTCGATACAGGATATCATCAACCAGCGTCGATTTGCCCGAGCCGGAAACGCCCGTCACTACTATGAACAATCCGAGAGGAAACGTGACGTCGATGTTCTTCAGGTTGTTGGCGCGCGCGCCGAGCACCGCGATCGCCTTGCCGTTTGAATTGCGGCGCTCCGCCGGAACGGGGATCGAGAGATCGCCCGCAATGTACCGGCCCGTCAGCGACGCGGGATTTCGGGCGATGTCCTCGGGAGTGCCCTCTGCGACTACGAAGCCGCCGTGAGCTCCGGCGCCAGGACCCAGATCGACTACGTGATCAGCCCGCCGGATGGTCTCTTCGTCGTGCTCGACTACCAGCACCGTGTTCCCCAGATCGCGAAGATGCTCGAGCGTGTCGAGCAGTTTGCGATTGTCGCGTGGATGAAGCCCTATCGAGGGCTCGTCCAACACGTACAACACCCCGCGAAGTTGAGAGCCTATTTGTGTCGCAAGTCTGATGCGCTGGCCTTCACCGCCCGAGAGCGTCGCTGAAGGCCGGTCGAGTGTGATATAGCCGAGCCCGACTGTTTCCAGAAAGCGCATGCGCTGACGAATCTCCCGCAAGACCAGTCCGGCGATTTTCTCCTCTCGCGCGTTCAGCTTGATCCCGTTAAAGATCTTGACCGCTTGCGAGATGGGAATAGCTGTGTAGTCGGCGATGGCTCGGCCGCCGACTCGCACCGCGAGCGACGCAGGCTGAAGCCTTCGGCCCTGGCACGCCGGGCACACGGTCGGCGATATTAGCGCTTCGAACGCGGCGATGCCGCTCTCGCTCTTCATATCTTCGGCGCGAGCCATCAGATAGGGCACCGCGCCTTTCCAGTCGGTTTTGTATTCGTAAGCACCGTAGCGCAGCGAAAGCCGCTCTTTCGAGCCGTAGAAGAATGAGTCCTGCACTTTCTGGGGCAAGTCGGCGAACGGTTTATCCGGCGAGATGCCAGCCTGCCTGGCCATCGACTTCATCACGTCGCGCAGGTAATTGCTGATATTCGTGTCGAGAGGAAACGGATCCTGCTGGTTGATCGAGAGCTGCGGATCGACCACGATCTTCGCCGGATCGATTTCAGCGCGGCTGCCCAGACCGTGACAGTCGCGGCAGGCGCCGTAGACGCTGTTGAACGAGAACGAGCGCGGCTCCAGCGCAGCCACCGAGATTCCGCACTCGGGACAAGCCATCTTTTCGGAGTAGAGGCGCTCCTCGCCGTCGACGATCGAAACCATCACGAGTCCGTCGGTGAGCTTCGCCGCAAGGTGCACCGAATCATCGAGCCGCTTCTGCACGCCTTGTTTGATCAGCAGCCGGTCGATGACTACTTCGATTGTGTGGTTGCGGCGTTTGTCGAGTTTGATCTCTTCATCGAGCTGGCGAATCTCGCCATCGATGCGGGCCCGGTTGAATCCTGACCGCGCCAGCTTCTCGAGTTCCTTTTTGAACTCACCTTTCCGCCCGCGAACAATGGGGGCGAGTATCATTACTCGCTCGCCTTCGGGGAGCGTGGCCATCTGCTGGACGATCTGATCGATCGACTGTCGCGAGATCGGGCGGCCGCATTTTGGGCAATGAGGGAGACCGATCGAGGAGAACAGCAGCCGCAGATAATCGTAGACTTCAGTTACCGTGCCGACAGTCGAGCGCGGGCTGCGCATCGTGGTTTTCTGCTCGATCGATATCGCCGGCGAGAGCCCTTCTATCGAGTCGACGTCGGGTTTTTCGAGCTGGTCCAAAAACTGTCGCGCGTAAGCCGACAGCGATTCGACGTATCGGCGTTGGCCTTCGGCGTAGATGGTGTCGAACGCCAGACTCGACTTGCCCGAGCCTGAGAGACCGGTCACCACGGTCAGGCGATTGCGCGGCAGCTCGAGACTCAGGTCTTTTAGATTGTGCTGACGGGCGCCGCGAATTGTTATCTTATCTATCGCCATTCAAAGCCGAGCCCGGATAGAGAGGAATTTTCCTGAGTCGCGAACATTTCATTGTACCCGTTTGGCGGCGACGGGTGTCAAGGCTGGCTACAGAAGAGCCGTATTCCAGCGACTGTTTGCTGCTTGACTTGCTTATTCGAAAGGCATAGCATCGGCCCCGTTCCGTGTTCCGCAACGCTACCTCGCACAGGACGCGCGTGATTAGCCAGACTGTTCTCCGAGAGAAGTAAGAGGGAGACCGCTCCATGCCAACTTGGTTGAAACCCCAGCGCCGCCTGACAGGACTAATTCTGGACTTGATGCTAGGGCTGTTCATACTTGGACTGATTGTGATGATCTGGCTCCCCACGCGAGCGCGAGCAAAGGCCGAGGGCGGCGGGGGTCACACAAGCGAGCCAACATCTGTTTCCCCGGCCGGCGCCCGAGAGCCTTTGATGGCCCTTCAGGGCACCCCGATTGTCGCAACGATCAATGGATCGATCGATGGAACCGAGCCGACGTTCACGGGTCAGCGACATTTTCGTTCGGGGATAAGAGGTGACCGGAATTGTGCTCTCTTCGGCGCAGTAGGGGCGCGGCCTTACGACGAGTTCAGATTCCTCAACACCTCATCGTCCATTCAGCGCGTGAGTATCGCATTCACATCGGGATGCGGTAGCAATACGTACATGGCTGCTTACAGCCCGCAGTTTGACCCGACCAGCATCTGTGCAAACTTTATTGCTTCGTCAGGATTATCGGGGAGCATAGATTGGGACTTCGCCGTTTGTGCAAATAGCCAGTTTTCAATCGTGGTCTACGGACTGGAACCCGGATTGACCTGTGGAAGCTATTCGTTCACCGTATACGCCAATAGCGCTGTGTTTATCGGGGGACCAACGAAAGTACCCGGCGGGCAGCCCGGTAAAGGCGCCGATGCCGCACCCATAGCCGCAAGTGACGTGGTCCTGAAAAGGCACAAGCACAAGATCCCAGGCACCGATACAAGATTCGAGTTGGTCATACCGCAGGGTGTTACACCGCCGACCAGTGGGTTATTGCCGACACAAGGCACACCGATTGTGGCAGTAATCAATGATTCAATTAGCACGTCGGACCCGGTGTTTATCGGTCAAAGACATTTTCTTAGCGGGGTCCCCGGTGACGGAAACTGCGTTCTTTTTGGTCCAATAGGAAGCCATTTTTACGACGAGGTGTTCTTTCGCAACAATTCGCCGAACATCGAGACTGTCGAGATTCAACCTACATTCAGTTGCGTGTCTAGCCGGGGACCGGTCACCATCATTGCTGCGTACAGCACCCACTTCAACCCAAATGACATCTGCGATGGTCTCATCGGTGTTTCGAGTTTTCCCGGCGGCGCCTGGAGTTTCAGGGTCTGTCCAAACACCCAGTTCTCAATCGTGGTCTACGGCGCTTCGACAGGCGTTACTTGCCCGGCGTACTCATACACTGTTCTTTCCGCTTCCACCGCCGTTACGCTAATCGGAGGCGCAACGGATTTGTCGGTGACAAAGACGGGGCCGGCTGGCCCGGTTGCCGTTGGTTCAAACATCGCCTACAACATCACATTTGCTAACAACGGACCAAGGGTGGCGGGCGGTGTTGTTCTTACTGATCCGCTGCCAAACGGGGTTACTTTCGTTTCGCTGAACCTGCTGAGCAACCTTGGAACCGCGTTACCCGCTCCCGTATGCACGACGCCGCCGGTCGGAAGCCCGGGTACCGTTAGCTGCTCAATGAACCTGCTCGGGATTCCGGGCACTGGTTTAATCAACTCGATAGCATATGCACTGACTGTAAACGTGTCTCCTGCCGCGGGCGCGTCCGTCGTGAACACTGCGTTTGTAAGCTATCAAGGGCTAGACACGAATCCGAATAACAACTCGTCGTCCGTGACTACGACGATCACGGGAGGCTTCAACTTATGCCTGCAGGATGACAGCAGCGGCAGCATCCTGCAGGTTAATTCGATCACCGGCGATTACATCTTCACTAATTGCCAGGGCGTAACCGTCGGCGGTAGAGGCTCCATTACGATCAAGGGTTCCATCGCAACGCTGCAGGATTACGGGTCCGACCGCCGTATACTTGCAAGGGTCGATAGCTCCGTAATGAAAGGCACAGCCACGATACAGCTCTTTTCGCCGGCAAGAACGTTCACGATAACCGACAGGAATACGGCCGACAACACCTGCGGCTGCCCGTGAGCGCCGCTACTTCTCTGTTCCGCTTTTTTGCCTTAGCGCGTCTATTCGCGATGCCGCCGCTTGTGCTGACGCCCGGTCAGGCGTCTGAGTTATGAAGCTCTGCCACTCGGCTATCGCATTCTCATACAAGTTCTCAGCTTCGTAGATGGATGCCAGGAGTCGATGGCATTCCGGACACGGGGCGCGTGACCAGGCAATAGCACGACCAAGAACTCTTTCTGCTTTGGCTGTCTTGCCTGTGCTGAGGAAGTCCCGGGCTCGCGCGATCGATTCTTCAACTGTTGCGCGACCGGGTTCAGACTCCCCGCGCGCCCGCGCGAGGACTATTCTCGCTTGACGCAAGGATGGGTTGATCTCGAGAGCGATCTCAGCTTCGCGCGCTGCTTGTTCGCGATCGCCTTCCGCAAGATACGCCTCGGCCATCAGCCACCTCGAGTTAGCGAAGTAAGGATCCCACTTGAGCGCTTCGGCGGCGTATGCACCGAGCCTGGGAACATCGCCGGAAAGAGAGGCCAGGTACGCGAGAAGAAGATAATTCGAATCCGGTGTGAGTGTATGCGCAAGCGATCTGCCGGCTTGCGTCATTGCCGCTTCGATGGCAGTCGCCCTTGATCGAGTCAGGTTGTCGTCATCGATTCGCCCGGTTGATTCTCGCAACGCTTGTAGTTTTTCAGCGCAAAGAGTCAAAGCACGGGCCGCCACAAAAGCGCGGTCCCCGGCGGGATCAAAACAACTCGTCGCGCCGTTCACGCCGGCCATGACTTGATCCAGGTTTCCCTGGTTTGCCGCAACGAATGCCTTCTTGAGCTGATTGTCTGCGTTCATTGCCAGCAACGAGTACGACGCCGAGACGACCAACACCAGGCCGCTGACTGCAGTTGACCAGACGACGCGCTTGTTATCATTGCCTGGGTTTGCCTGGCTGTCGCCGTTCTCTCGCACGGCCTCGGACAGGTGACCTTCGCCAGGCTCTGCGCTCTTCCGGTCTTCCGGGTCCGCCACGTTCCCGACGGCACAGGCAAGCGCAAGAAAGCCGAAAAAATAGAGACCGGTGGGAATCTGATCAAAAATGAAAAAGTTATGCACGGTCACCGCGGCGAACGACGACAACAGGCCCGTGATGATGACTCTTCGTCTTCGATTTAGGCGCCGACGCGCGCGGCTAAGAAGCGAAAAGGATGAAACGATAATGGTGGTATACAGTCCCGCCCCGGGTAAACCAAAGGATATCGACGCGTCAAGATATGAGTCGTGGGAGCTTTCGTTGTTGTTGTCGGGCGCGAAACGAGCAAGCTCCTTCGACTTGTAAGCAAGAAACGCCTTACGAAAGCCTTCGGGACCGCATCCGGTAACAGCGAAATCGGTCGCCATCCTCAGAGAATCACGCCACAGCAGCGTCCGGCCTGCTCCAGTGAAGCCCTCCGTCATGAACATGCGCGCTCGCACAATCATATTGCGTGACGCCGGGTTTGATGCGATCAGCAATACCGATAGCAGCACTACAGCGCAGGCGATCGCCACCCGAAGCGCGATTGGACGCAACCATTTCGCTTGCGGACTGAACTTCCTCGGTAGCTCCAAAGCAACGAATACGCCCCCTCCAACGATAAGTCCGAGCCACGCGCCCCGCGTCCCGCTGAATGCGATGGCGGCCGTCGATACGGCGGCCGCTACCATCCCAAAGCGGCGAGTTCGGCCACTCGAGTTGATCGCGAAGCCCACGCACAGCGGCGTCGTGTACAGCAAGAAGTTACCGAGATAGTCGGCGTGGCCCAGCGTACCGATCGGGCGGACGACGGTCTCGCCCATCGAGTTGAACGTATACAGGCTTGACGGTAGGAACAAATCCCTACCAAAGAATTGCGCGAACGCGTATGTGGCGGCGCACAGTCCAGTGAGGGACATGGCCCAGAGAGTTTGCATGAACCGCGTCCAGCTCTTGCCTATTCCACATATGATGGCCAGAAAGCACACGTAGAAACAAAGCCGTGTGATCAGACCCATCTGGTTCTCGAAGCTGCCAAACAACGATGCGACGGGCGCTGCGCCGAAGGCTGTTGACACGGCAATCAACGCGACATAGGCCGAGACGAGCAATACGTGCTTCGAACCGGGCCTGACCAGGGAGTTCCGGCCGTTGCCCCTGGCAATGAACGCGATGAGCGGAACCAGCCCTGCGGATCCGGTCAGCAAGATCAGGAACTTGGGCAGCGAAAAGGTCCGGTATACCGATCTGCTGAACGCCAATGGAACAAAAACAAGCAATGCCAGGCTCAGCCAGAAAGCAACCGTGCGAACGATAGTGTGCGGCGCGGAGATCGTGCTATCCCTGGACGTGTCTTTCATATTCAGGCACTTGACTCGCTAGGTCACAGGTCGAGCAAGACTTTCACACAAAGCTCCAAATCACAAGCAATACAATGGCGGCTGGCTAGCCGAAAAACGATGTAAACAAAAGCGCACTCGATACGAGCGCAAAAATCCCTGTGATACCTCGCGGCGTGGTCCGGTGGAATTAAGGCGCCTGTTTTGTGGTAAACGAGAGCGGGAAGCTGATGATTGGCGAAGACAGGGATTATTATTACTGAGCCGCGAGGTGTTCGTTAACTCCATGAACGATGTCGCCAATCGTTAGGAACTTCGGGATGGCGTCGTCGGGGATCTTGATCCTGAATCGCTCTTCGAGGCGAAGCGCGATATTGAGCGCGTCCAGCGAGTCGGCGCCCAGGTCTTTCATCAAATGGGTGGTGGGTCCCAATTGACTGCGCTCCACGCGTAGCTCGGCGATAATGATGCCCTTCACAGCGTCTTCAATAGACTCAACAGCTTCTCTGGTCATTGTGATTTTCCTCAACCTGATCTACGGTGGCCCAGAACTTGAAGCTTGATACTACTGCACACCTGCGCGGACAACAAGCACAGCATTGTTCCCGCCAAAGCCAAACGAGTTTGAGATCGCAGTCTTGAGCGGCGTGGTGCGTCCGACTCGGCGCGCACCCCCCTCGGTGACATAATCAAGATCGCACTGCGGATCCTGCTCTTCGTAGTTTATCGTCGGCGGGATGGTTTGGTTCTCAATCGCAAGCACCGTCGCGATGAATTCGATCGCGCCGGCCGCGCCCATCGAGTGTCCGAGCATCGACTTGATCGAATTCACCGGGATCTCATAAGCCCGGCTGCCGAACACTCGTTTGATCGCTTCGGTTTCCGATGCGTCGTTAAGCTTTGTAGCCGTTCCGTGCGCGTTGATGTAGTCGATCTCCTTCGGATCGACGCCCGCGTCTTTCAACGCGCGGGTTATCGCGTGGGCTTCGCCGTCAGGATCCGGAAACGTTATATGCGACGCATCCGCAGTCGACCCATAGCCGATAACCTCGGCATAGACGTGCGCGCCGCGCGCCCGCGCCGTCTCCAAATCCTCGAGCACCACGATGCCCGCTCCTTCGGCGAGCACGAACCCGTCGCGGTTGGCGCTGAACGGCTTGCAGGCGCGCTCGGGCGGCTCATTCTTTGTCGAGAGCACTCGCATCTCTTTCCACGCGTCCATCACCACCGGAGTGATCGGAGCATCCACGCCGCCTGCTATCATCCGTTCCGCATGGCCGTAACGAATGAGGTGAAACGCCTGACCGATTGCGTTCGCGCCCGAAGAACACGCGGTAGTCACGGTGATGTTTGGCCCGCGAGTTTTGAAGCGTATGGCGATGTTCGAAGACGAGGCGTTATACATCGACTTCGGTATGGCGATCGCTGAGCGGCGGCCTCTTCCGTTCGAGAAGAACGCACCGCAGAACTCCTCGATCGAGCCTTGCCCGCCAAATCCGGTGCCGAGGTATACCCCAGCGTCGTAACTATCCAGCTGCCCGTTCGTCAGGCCCGCTTCGCGCGTCGCCATACCGGTCGCTGCGATCGCCAATTGAGACACGCGATCGAGCCTGGTCATCTCACGTTCGTCGAAGAATTCCTCGGGGCGAAAGTCGCGGCAAACACCCGCGATGTTAGTCTTGAGGTTGGAAGTATCGAAGTCCTCGATGCGCGATATGCCGCTGCGGCCCTCGGCGAGCGCCTCCCAGACGCGCTCGCGCCCGACGCCGGTCGCAGCGATTACACCAATTCCGGTTACAGCAATTCGCCTCATAAAGAGTGATGCGTGATGCGTGATGCGTGACCTGTGGAGCGGTTAGGCTTCTCACGGATCACGGATCGCGCATCACGTATTACTGAATCAGCTCCAGCTTCTTGCCTATGCGATACATTGATTCGAGCAGGCGCTCGGCGTGCTCGTCGGTATGCGTGGCCATACAGCTTATGCGCACCAGACTGTGCGACACGGCGGGAGCAAGCACCGGGTTGGTGTATATGCCCTCGCTCATGAGCTCCCAGAAGAATTTGCAAACCCTCACTTCGTCATCGACGACCACCGGGATGACCGGAGTGAAGCCCTCGAGCAGTCTGAAGCCGAGCCTTACGAGTTCGCGCCGTAACGATGCGCTCAACTCTCGCAGGCGATGACGGCGTTCCGGCTCGCGCTCGATTATCTCGATGGCTTTCAGCACGGCCGCAGCGTTGGCCGGAGCTAATGACGCAGAGTAAACAAACGCCCGGCTGTGGTGTTTGATGAACTCGATCACGTCGCGCCTCGACGCGACGAAGCCGCCGATCGATGCGAACGACTTCGAGAACGTTCCCATGATGATGTCGACGTCCTGCTCCACTCCAAAGTGCTCCGCGGTTCCACGGCCGCTGCTCCCAAGCACCCCAATCGCGTGTGCTTCGTCGACGTAGATTCGCGCGCTGTACTTGCGAGCCAACCGCACTATCTCCGGGAGGTTGGCCGTGTCGCCCTCCATCGAAAAAACCCCGTCGACTACTATCATCCTGCCTTCATCCGATTGAAGGCTTGCGAGTACCTTCTCCAGATCATCCATGTCGTTGTGACGAAATCGGGTCGTGCGCGCGAATGACGCGAGACAACCATCCAGGATGGAGGCGTGTATGTTGCGATCGGCGATGATCACGTCGCCCTTTTGAGCGATCGTTGAAAGCGCGCCCAGATTAGTCTGAAATCCTGTCCCGAACACGAGGGCGGCCTCGCGCTTCATGAAGCGCGCGAGCGTGTCTTCCAACCGCACGTGCAGGTCCATCGTGCCGTTGAGCATTCTCGAGCCCGAGCACCCGGTGCCATACAGCTCTATTGCTTGTTTTGCAGCAGCTTTGACTTCTGGATTGGTGGTGAGCCCCAGGTAGTTGTTCGAGCCGAACATGAGGATGCGCCGGTCACCCATCATCACTTCGGCTTCGCCCGAATCCGCGCCGCTTGAAAACTCGGTGAAATAGGGGTAGAGCCCGGCTCGCCGGAACTCGTCAGCCTTGGTGAATCCCACAGCCTTCTCGAAAACGTCCTTCGTTACCGCGGGCGACCGCTGCTGCATAATAAACCTCTCTCATCTCACTGTTTGACATTACTGCTACGCCGTGTCACGAGGGGACCCTGCCGAGTCTAAGCTCCCAGATTATATATGAAAACGACGGGAGGGCAAGCTGAATAAGCAGGCAGTAGTCCGTGGATCCGTGGTCAGTTGTCAGCTCGAAGTTCGAGCCTTGCGGGCCTCGATTGCGCCGCGCCTGGCGCACTGCGAGTCGTCTCGGTCGCAGTGATCTGCTTCTGACTATTGGCCCGCCCGCGGCAGATAAACGCGCGGAACTCGATCGCTTATCCCACAGGTCACTTCATATGATAGAGTTCCGATCTGCCCGGCGACCTCCTCGGCGGTTATTTGAGTGGAACCCTGGCGGCCGATGATCACGGCTTCGTCGCCAACTGAAGCACCCTCCAGATCGGTCACATCAACCAGAGTCAAGTCCATGCTAACGCGGCCTACAATTGGCGCCAACTGTTCGCGGACAATAACGTTGCCCTGGTTCGACAGCGCGCGGCTCAGCCCGTCCTCGTAGCCGATTGCGAGGGTCGCAATACGGCTCTCACGCGCGGTCACGAACGTTCCTCCGTAACCCAGCGGAGACCCTGAGGGGACCGGCTTCAAGAACACGATCCGCGTTCGCAAAGATATCACCGGCCGCCAGTCCAACGGCTCTATTGAACCGTCGGTTACGTCGCGCCACAGGCCATATAGCACTCCGCCGAGCCTCACCAGGTTTCCGCGCGAACGCGGGTATGCGTGGGCGCCCGCGCTATTGGCTTCGTGAATCCATGTAGGCCTATGTCCGCGGGAGCGCACCAACTCAACAGCGGTTTCGAACAAACTCATCTGTCGGCCCGTGAATTGACTCTCGTCGTGATTATCCGCGGACGCCAGATGTGTCATAACGCCGTCCATCCGGACGCTCCCGAATCGCGCTACGGCGTCAAGGAAGCCGCCAAGATCGGCATGCGGCACACCAAGTCTCCCCATCCCCGTGTCGACCTTGAGGTGATAATCGACATCTAACCCCGCCGTATGCGCGGCCTGGTTGAGCCTTTCAAGAATATCCAATCGAAAAACGGCGGGCGTCAGTCGGTGTGCGATGATCGATTCTTCCTGGCCTTCCCAAAAACCGCCGAGACAAAGAATGGGGGTGGTGACACCGGCATTTCTAAGCGCGAATCCTTCCTCTGGCAGTGCGACGCCGAACCACTCGGTGCCCGCGGTTTCAAGCGCACGCGCGCACTCGATGGCGCCGTGGCCGTAAGCGTCGGCTTTCACGGCGGGCATGATTGCGACACCCGCGCCCAGCGCCGCCTTTGTTACGCGAAAGTTGTGGGTCAGGTTGTCGAGATTGATTTCAGCCCAGGTGGGCCTCTGCGCAGGGAGATCTGACATAGCTGAACAAAGTAGCATAGACTTTTAGTCTGTGTCTGGTCGTTTCGCAATGAGAGCAATCACCAGACACAGGCTAGAGTCTTGCTACTTTTGTCCCGGCTGGCGGAACCTCACCGGGGCGCCGTTGCTTAGCAGCCTGGTGATCGTGTATCCCGCGAAGCCAGTGTCGCGCTTTCCATCATATTCGAACTCGAAAAACCCTCGTTCCCTCGGGGGCAAGGGGTTGGGCGTGACCGGGACTGCGCGAGTCTCCGGTGGCGCATCGCCGCCGCGCTGCAGCGATATCTCTATGGTCAGGTTCTCGAGCGGCTCGTCTGAAATATTGTCGACCGCGCCTTTCGCAGTGACCATGTTCTTATTCACCTCCGGTCTGGAGGACGGGATGATTTGCGCTCTGGTTTTCATCGCGTCGAGCTCTGCTTGGGTTGGATTCCCCCGTAGGCGCGCGACTAAAGCGCCGACGCGCGAGTGGACCGAAGGAACGAAGAAGTACAGCCCCACTGCGCTGCCGAGCAGCACGACGACTATGAGCAGCACAATCGTCCCCGCGCGGCCACCCTTCGGCCCGAGGTCTTTTCCGTAGTTCGTCAGCGCACCTATCCCAACGTCTTCAGCCGGTTGAACCGGCTCGCCGAATATCAACGGCTGATGCGAGCGCTCGGCAGGCAGACCCAATATGGAGCCGGCCCTTTGCCCTCTCGGTGACGCTGTTCCGGGAATCGATGGCTCAGGCCTAATCCCCGGCATAGCCGCAACCAACTCTCCCGCAAGCTCGCGAGTCTTGGGCTCCGGGGGCATCGGAAAATCCTCAGAAGCCGATCCAAATCTGACAGTCCCGCGGGCCATCCGTTCATCGGTATTGTCACGCCCGGTTTGTTCAACCCGGGGAGACTGCGCCGGGTGCAACTCGCGAGTGACGCCGGTTTCACGCGGTGTAAGTAGCTCGACAGCCGGCGGCTCAAAAGGCTCTCGATGCGATATGCGCCCGATTCGAGGCGGCTCAAATGGCTCGCGCTGCGACGGCTGCTCGACTCGCGCAACGCTGAGTGGTTCGGGAGCCGATCGCGAAATGACTTCGTGTTCGGCCGCGGGCGGCGGCTGTTCGGCAATCTTGAGGCCGGCCCAGACCTCTGCGTCGAAGGGAGCCGCCTCCGATTCTCCTTCGGTCTCGGTGGCGGCTTCAATTGGGAAAGAGCTTGCGAGCATCTCTGTGGGACGAGGTTCAGGCGGAGGCGCAGCTTCTGGCTGAATCGGCGCTTCAAGCGCGGCGGCCTCAACTTCCGGCTCCGGTTTGGCGGTCGTCGGCGCGAATGACGCCAAATCAATGCTGCTTGCGAGCTCGCGTGTGCCGCTCGCCTGAACGGGCACCTCTTCAGCAACCGGCGTTTTGAGTTCTACGGAGGTCGAGGTGTCGGACTCTTCGCTCTTCGCCGCGCCGGCAGGCGGCGGGACGTTCACAAAGAGGCTGCGCCGTGACGAGTCCCAGTCTTCTTCCGACTCCTTCTCAATTCCCTTGTATCGGCGGTAAAAATAGACAAGCAGTGACACGCCGGCAATAAAGGCAAGCACGGCGCCGATGATCACAGCGAGGGAAATCCGTTGTTGCGGCTGAAGGAGGTTTAAAAGTAGAAACGTCATTCTCTATTGTCCTAACTGAGTTTTCCTCTTCGTGTTTTCCTATTCGATCTATGAGTCTCGAATCCGGCCCGGTTGTCCTCACACCTCTACTGATGCAGCGCTGTGTGAAGCAGGTTGCGCGAGCGCGGCAAGCGCTTCGAGTATGATTGTTTCGTCGTCCTCTGCAACCGTTCGCAGGTCTATCATCACGCGATCGCGCTCGGTGCGCGTGATGATCGGAATCCTGTACCGCCGAAGCCGCTCTTCGACTGATGCCGCCGACAGCGCCCCGTCTTCAATTGCAACAAGCAATGTAGGAAGGTTGACGTCCGGCGCTGAGCCTCCGCCGATGACTGACGCGCCGTCTTCAAGGCTCGCCATCAATCTGCCTTTCGTCACCCGCGCGACCGATTCACAAAACCGCGCCGCGCGCTCACCGATCTCTTCCCGAGTGGTTGCGATGGCGCGGATCACCGGCACTTCAGTCAACGCGATGCCCCGCTCATAGAGACGCAGCGTCGCTTCGATAGCCGCATAAGTCATCTTGTCGACCCGCAGCGCTCGCATCAGCGGGTTCGCCCGCACCCGATCGACGATCTCCCGAGAGCCCGCGATGACGCCCGCTTGCGGGCCGCCCAACATTTTGTCCCCGCTGAAAGAAACCACCGAGATCCCGGCCTTCAGCGACTCGGCAACCACCGGCTCGTCCCTCACGCCGTAAGGTGAAAGATCAATCAAGCAGCCGGAGCCCAGGTCCTCAAACGACGGGACGCCAACCCGGCGCGCAAGGTCAGCGATCTGCTGTAAAGTTGGACGCTCGGTGAACCCGATGATGCGATAGTTTGACGGATGCACGCGCAGTATCAGTTTCGTTCGCTCGTTGATCGCCCGCTCGTAATCGGAGATTCGAGTGCGATTCGTCGTGCCGACTTCGCGCAACGTGGCGCCGCTCTTCTCCATTATGTCGGGGATTCGGAAGCTGCCTCCGATCTCGATCAGCTCCCCTCGCGAGACTATCACCTCTCCGCCTTCCGCCAGCGTATTCAGCAGCAACAGCACCGCCGCTGCGTTGTTATTCGCGACCACCGCAGCTTCGCTTCCCGCGAGTCGCGCCAGCAGTTCCTGGCAATGCGTCTCTCGATGACCGCGCTCGCCAACCGTCAAATTGTATTCGAGGTTCGAGTAGTAAGCGGCGGCTTCCGAGATTGCTTCGATTGCCTGTCGAGCGAGCGGCGCGCGGCCAAGATTTGTATGAATGATGACCCCGGTTGCATTGATGACTCGGCGAAGCGATGTTTGTGCAGATGCGGCGGCGCGTAATTCAAGTCGTAGTTCGACCTCTTCAATCAACCGCTGACTTCCACCGGCCGGTGGCCACTTACCACTGACCACTTCTTCCCGCAACTCGTCGGTGATCTGGCGCAGCAGATCGCGCACGCGGTCGCGGCTCAAATCGACCGACAGTTGGGACGCCAACGGCCTCTCCAGCAGCCGCTCGATCGAGGGCAGCGATCTAAGCAGTTGATTAGGCATGTGATTTCCGTTGACACCGGTCAGTGTCTAACGTACATTCTAACACAACCCCCACAGATAGCACTCAGGCCTCCAGGGTAGAAGAAATGGAACCTAAAGCAGACAGTCCTACTGACTTGGAACTCGACAAGCTCGAATACGAGATTCGCCGATTGAAGGTTGAGTACGACATCTTCTTCAACGGCGGAACGCTTCGCCCGCCTGTCGACACGAAGGGCCGCGTCGAGACTGCGATCAAGCGCATCTACGACGCGCGCGGCATTTCTTTCGGACAGCGCTTTCGTTACAACAGCCTGGTTGCGCGCTACAACGTGATGCGCGAGCTTTGGCGGCGGCAGACGCAAGACCGCGAAGAGATCGGGCGGCCTCCCACGCCTGAGGCTCAAATGGCAGTTCGGGAGCAGGTAGCGGTTATTCGCTGTCACGATCCCAAACTCGAACCGGAAAAAGTCAGCGAGCTTTACGACCAGCTCGTAGCCGCAAAGCGAAAGTGCAATGAGAAATTAGGCGCGCTTAGCCTCGAGGTGTTCACTCAATTCCTCACGTCGCGAGCCGAGCATATCAAGGATAGCCTCGCAACCGATGCCGTCGACTTCGTCGTCGGCGTCGACAACGGCCGCGTGAAGTTCGCCGCCCGCCCCGCCCGTTGAATCTGTATCAGCGACCGTCCAATTCTGTTTGCGAAGATCTGCCAGTCGGGAGCGTCCTTCGGGCGAGACTTCCGCAGAACTCTTGCCGTCAGAGCGAGACTCTTAGGAAGTATTGAAAGCGTCACCAAAAACAGGGTTGCCGCTCGGGTTTCATTGATGGTGAGCGTGCCCTTTGCCGACAAAGCAAAAGCCCTGCTCCGAAGAGCAGGGCCACACTTTGCGCCTTGATTGATTGACTCTCTAAACCCTTTTCACGGCTTCCGCCTGGGGTCCCTTCGGTCCTTCAACTACTTCGAACTGGACCGTCTCGCCCTGCTTGAGCGATTTGTAGCCTTCTTCCTGTATCGCCGAATAGTGGACGAATACATCGGCTCCATCCGGTTGCTCGATGAACCCGTAGCCCTTTGCATTACTGAACCACTTGACCTTGCCTTGTGACATCGACATACATCCTCCTCCGGGTGTCTCAGAGTTTCGCGCGTCCGTGCGGTGAATCGACTGCCTTGACGGCGAATATCAACCTGAAGATTGCATCGCAGCGCGTGCGGCTGGCGGCATCACTTAATGCTGTCGATCCGCGCGCAAGCTCGTAAACAAAAAGCCGCAAAGCGACGCTCGCCAACTTGCGAGCATCCCTTTGCGGCTTCCTATCAGGCTTTCACTGCGTGCTGCCCAAGATGACTAGTCGCTCTCGGTAATCTTCAAAGCATATGCGCCAAGCGGGCCGCATCCTAGCGCAACGACTAATGAGAGTCAAGAAAAAACGCGTGTGAGAGTCCGACAAACTTCAGTTTGTCGGGGCTGGCAGGCGGGGTAATACTGCGACAAACTAAAGTTTGTCGGACTTTCAGCGGCCCATCACGTTGACAAGCTCCTGTACAGCGGCGGCTGAACGATGAAGCGCCGAGCGCTCGTCAGTCGTCAGGTTGATCTGAATGATCTCCTCGATGCCGCGTTCGCCAAGCTTCACCGGCACTCCTACAAACAGGCCGTTGATGCCGTATTCGCCTTCAAGATAAGCCGCACACGGCAGGATCTTCTTCTTGTCCTTCAGAATCGCTTCGACCATCTCGACCGCGGCGGCCGAGGGGGCGTAATAGGCCGAGCCGGTCTTGAGCAGACTCACGATCTCGGCGCCTCCATTCGCCGTACGCGCTACTATCTGATCGATCTTCTCTTTTGGTAACAGATCAGGCAGCGGTATGCCCGCGACAGTCGAATAGCGCGGCAGCGGAACCATCG
>WNFR01001286.1_pt1 | contig 26449 bp, 18 predicted proteins | sample 5400221 | NCBI WGS metagenome assembly WNFR01 (sample SAMN13153357, study PRJNA577476) | soil metagenome | isolation source: 40 cm soil under Madrone tree | place: USA:California | collected 2016-06-14
GGTTCCGTTGGTCGAGTCGAGATCCTTGAGGCGATAACGCGGCGCGCCCCTCCCGGCGTCAGGCTCGGTAATAATGCGAGCGTGCAGGCGCGACGCGCGCGCGTCGTTGATGCGTATGTCTGCGTCGAGCGCGCGGCCCAAAGTTACTTCAGCGCGTTCCAGAGGAATCTGCACCGCCAGCAATTCCCCGCGCAGGAAGACCAGCGCGGGCCGCCGTTCACCCGGCCGCTGATACTGACCAGAGTAAGTTTCGACTTCCGCCGGCTCTTTGACTATCGAAAGTTCTTCCGAGTCTTTGGCCATCAAATTTTTTAGTCGCTGCCGTCCTTGGCCGAGAAAGGTTGTCCGCACATGACTTTGACCTGTGGGGCGTATCTTATCGCGGGCTTGCAGCCGCGGCAATAGTCCGAGGCTCTGGCTCGCATTCAGATCTGCGACACTGATGCATCTTTGCGGCAAACTGCCAGCAGACGAGAGACGCGTTGGATCGCGACCCGGGAAGCGAACCTTTCTCAAGGAGCCCTAAATGGGATGCAATGTAAATACGGCGCCGGTTGAACCCCTCGTTTGTCCTAACTCTCCGCAGACCTTGTCCGTTGAACGCGTGGCTGAGGCGAGACTGCCCACAGAATGGGGTGACTTTCAAATAGCGGGCTATCGTTCGCTCACCAGCACGGAAGAGTTTGTGGTGCTTTACAAGGGCGAGATGCGGCCGGATGTGCCCACGTTAGTACGCATACATTCGCAGTGTCTGACGGGCGATGTCTTCGGATCGACAAAGTGCGATTGCGGCGAGCAACTTCATCGCACAATGCAGATGATTGACGAAGAGGGCCGCGGCGCCATTGTTTACCAGCAACAGGAAGGCCGCGGCATCGGCATTATCAACAAGATCAGGGCCTATGCCCTGCAGGACGAAGGCGCCGACACTGTTGAAGCGAATGAGCGTCTGGGTCTGGCAGTTGATTCGCGCGAGTACCGGCAGTGCGCCGAGGTGCTCTTCGATCTCGGACTTTGCAAGGTGAAAGTAATCTCAAACAACCCCGGCAAGCTGCAAGCTCTTGAAGAAGCCGGCCTCGAGATTGCGGAACGGGTGTCGATTGAAGTGCGGTCTTCTGAACCGGCGGCAAAGTATCTGCAGACCAAGAAAGAGAAAATGGGACACTTGTTGGATCTTAACGCCCGTTAGTCTCAGGGCATGTGGCCTTCCGATCCGCTTCCCGAGTGAGTGTCTCTCAATTGACCTTACAGAAGTTCCTTTCGTGCGGCTTCGTGATCACGAAAAGCAAAACCGGTTTCTTTCATTCGGACCGCGCGCATTGAGAGACAAAACTAGCGTCCTGATATATTAGGAATCTCGATCCACTGCATAGCACTACCTATGTGGCCGCTCTTGAGGTCGCGCACACCGACGCGAACCTGGTACAACCCGGCCGGCAACCACGCATAGAAGCTATAGACTGCCTGATGGCGCTTTGTCAGAGACGAGCTTTCATGAGCAGGAAAGATTTTCAGGCGGCCCACAAAACTGTTAACGGGTTTGCCCTTACTGTCATAGAAAATTCCGCCAATATCCAGATCGGCCACCAGCTTGCCGTCATTGAGATCGAAGCTGAGAGCATCTCGGCCCAGCTGAATCGTGGCGTTAACCTTGGTTCCCACTCCGGGCATCTGTTCAAAGCCCAGGGACAGTTCGGTCGGAATCTGGCGTTGCGAAAGCGGAGCATCGATCACCGCACGCATATCGTCTTCGCGAGCTTTGGCGGGATCCTTTTCCGATTTCTTTTTGGTAGTCAATATCGGCAAGGGCGCTGTTTTGAAATAGCTATTCCGCAAACGAACCTTCAAATCCGGCCGACCGATTATGTTCGCCTCAATGTGATTGAACTTGCCTCTCTTTTGCTCATCGCTGTCCGGGCGCCATGCGAGCAGGTAATAGTTGGAAGTCTCGTCCAGCACTTTATCCACCCATTCAGCCATGGGAGCATTCGTGTTGCGATAAGCGCGTCCGCCGGTGTCTCCCGCGAGGGCGTTGAGACCGTCCTGCGAACTGACAATTTCACCGATATTTGAAGTCAGGCCCTGTGTATCAACGGGTCTGTTATTCGTCACATCAAGAGATTCCCCGATGATTCCGCGAGCGTCGAGCGTGTAGATGACCACGCCCGCTCGGCCGGCCGCGTCCGTAATGCGTTTGATCCGGTCGCGCGCATTTGACTGCCGATCATTCAGATAGAACCCGTCGGAAATCAGGAAAATCACCTTGCGCCCTGGCAACTGAGCGGCCGTGCGCATCAGTCCTTCCAACAGAATAAGGGTGTTATTTGTATCAGGTGCGGCTTGGGTGACCATCATTTGAGCGCGTTCGACTACCAGGTGCCGGGCTGATTGCGTCGACATCGAACAGATGTAGGAGGTGCCCGGAGCTGCTTTATAGCAATTCTGCTTCATCATCTCGGAGACGTAATAACTGATCGTGCTTTCGTCGCCGTCACGAATCTTAAGCGCGATATATTCGGACATGGGTGGGTTCTCCATGTCCATTTTGGCATTTGCGCGATAGTTAAGACGGGCAACAGCAGAGCGCAAAGCGACCTTGTCATCGGTTAACTGCTGGAGGAATCCGATCTGTCCGCTCGATGAAGTAATCGCCACCTGATCGTTTTCGGCCATTCCACGATCGACGAACTCGAGCAGTGCTTTTCGAGTACGAACCAGACTATCCGGTGCCAAATGAAGATCATCTGCGAAAAAGATCACGGTGTTTCCCCGGCGTATCGTCGCAGGGGTTACGCCGCTTGCTTCCGTTTTCCTCGGTCCTCGCAGACTTCCGGACGTCACCTGCTCAAAGAAAGAGATGCTCTGTGGTTTGTTGTCGATCTTGAGCGCGAACTGTTCCGGCTTCAACCCGCCGACGAAACGGCCTTTCTTATCAAAGACCATGACGTCAGTCTGCACCAGATCGGTGTTGACGCGAACCACATCCTCCGCCTGAGCTTGCGGTGGTTGATTCGGTTTGCTTTGCCCCTGGACCAATGCAGCAGCCAGAATGATGCTGAACAGAACCAGGATGTAGTCGCGCCCTCGACGAGTGGGACGAATGCTCATTAGACTTGCCGTTATTGCTTAGCGCGCAGGCCTTTGATTATTTCCTTGATATGGTCTGCGTCCACGGCCTTTGGATCCAATTTCAAATACTTTTCCAACTCATCGGCCGCCTCTTTGTTCTTCTGGGCTCTCTGATAGAGGCCGCCCAGAAATCTATGGGCCTGGGCCAGATTCTCTCCGCCGTTGCTGATCGCCAGTTCCAACTCTTTTTGCGCCGCGTCGAACTGCCTGAGTTTGATCAGCGACAGGCCCAGATAATAATGCGCCGTGGGACCCGGACTGTTTAGTTTAAGCGCTTCCCGCAGTTGTTTCGCTGCCTGGTCCGCCTTTTGACTGGACTCATCCAACTTCTTCTCGGTTAAGAGCGCCGTGCTGAGATTGTAATATGCGATACCGAGATCAAGATGCGCGGTAGCATCGTCGGGCTTTAACTTTAGCAACGCCTCGAAAGTCTCGGCAGCCTTGTCCATCTGACCAAGCTTCATGTATTGCACACCCAGATCGTTGAGCGCGACTGAGAAGCTCGGATAAGCGGAGACCGCTTTGCCAAAAAAATCAGCCGCGCTTTTCGAGTTGCCTTTCTGGGCTGCGGCAGTTCCTTTTTGATAGAAATCCAAAGCATTTTGGGGCACGCCAGCGAAGGCCGGATTCGACGCCGACACTTTGGCGCGCAGGTGGATTGTGACAGTGGTGATCGGGCCACTTGTTCCGCCGGGATCGATACTTACCGGCTCGCGCGCACTCTCAAATTCCTTCCCGCCGTCAACTACTACCGCGTAATTGCCTCCTCGCACCCTGTTGAACCTGAATGAACCGTCCTGGTCCGTGGACGTGGAAGCCCCCTCGCCGTTGGTACTCTCCAGATTGACCTTTACGGACATGCCGGTGAGTGCCTGGCCCGACGGGAAGAAAACGCGACCCTGAATGGTATGAGTGCCATCGCCGCTCGAGAGCCCACGCGAGCTGCCTGGGGCCTGGCCATTCGCGCAAGCCGCGATCGACAAAACAAACACTGACACGAAGAGCATGCGCGCGTTACGGTTTTTCAAGCCAATAAGTAATGAACTGAGCATAGACTTCACACCTCAACTGACGATGAATTCATGTTAATGAGATCAATTTTGGAAGCCTGATGGCTAACTCAAGACTTGCTGCGAAGTTCTTTAATAGTTCCCCGCACGCGTTCGGCATCAGGCGCATTCGGCGTAAGACGAAGATAGGTTTCCAACTCGTCGGCAGCATGTCCATACTCGCCTCTGCCCCAGTAGATTCCGCCCAGGAAGTAGTGTGCCAGGCCCAACTGCGTGCCCGCCAGTTCGATAGCTCGTCGCAACTCCTTTTCGGCGTCGACATAGTTGCGCAACTTGGTGAGCACTACCCCCAGATACATGTGGGCCGTCGGCGCCGAGTCGTTTCGTTTCACCGCATCGCGCAACTGCGATTCCGCTTCACCAAACTGCTTTGTCTCTAACAACGCAATTCCCAGATTAAGCTTGGGAGTAAAAGCGTCCGGGCTTAGTCTGACTGCCAGCCTGAGGGGATCGACTGCCTTATGAGCTTGATTGATCTTAAGGTATTGCACGCCGAGTTCATTCAGAGCCAGGGGAAATTGCGGATAAAGGGAGAGGGCAGCTTTCAGGTTGTCGACAGCCTTAACAGCATCTCCTGTCTGAACTGACTCCAGGGCTCTTTCATATAACTTACGAGCAGCTTCTGGTACCTCGGCCAGAGAGGCATTGACCACGGACGCCTTCGAGTAGTTCTTTCGCTTGACCTGGAGCGTGATCAAGACCGTATACCTGCGCGACGCCGTATTAGTGGGGATACCGATTCTGGAAAGATTAACGTCGCTATCGATCGAGACGCCTTCGCTCGCAACCTCGTAATCATCGCCCGGGATAACCACCACGGTATAATTCCCCGGCGCCAATCCTGAGAAAGTAAACGAGCCGCTCGCGTCGGCTATCGCAGAAAGTTCACCCGAGTTATAGCTCTGCAGCTTTACTTGTATGGAACCTTCGGCCCGGCGTCCGGAAGGGAAAAATACGTGCCCCTGGATGACGTGGCTGCCGCCTGTGCCCGTGGCCGCTCTGCCGCTCCCCTGCGCGCAGATAACAACGGGTAATAGAAATAGAAGGATAAGGGGCAGCACTCGCCCGAAACTCAGGACCTGCCGCTGGTCGAAATAACGGGCAGGAAGAAAAGGCATAAGAAAACCTCGCTGGGGTTAGCCATTGGAATCCATAAACGCCGGAAGGTCAAGCTGCAAAAGTCGCCCGGCAAAAAAATTGGGGAGAGGCGCATTTTCGCGCGCCCCTCCCCATCAGGTTCAATGGTCGTCGCCCATTGGGCGATGGCTATTGGTTAGAAGGTGAACTTCGCGCCAAACCTAAACGACGAAGGAGGTTGAATCAGCAATGCCGATCCGTAGAACGGATTAGGTACCGGGGCTACGCCCGTTACACCACTGTTAACCGAGAACGTCTGATCCAGTGTGACGGCACGCTGGCTGTTGAAGACGTTGAACCAGTCTCCGCTCAGACGCAGCTCGCGCTTCTCACCGAACTTGATCGGGTAATAGACGCCCACGTCCAGGTTCGTGGTCGTCGGCGTACGGCTCGTGCCGATGCTTTGGACGACGTTCGGGAACCCAGCCTGCGTAGCTGTGACCGCCGGAACAATGGCCGTGCCACGTTGTACCGCAAACCCTTCGTTATTGCCATAGACAGGGTGCGGAATCAGTTGGTTGAACGGAGTGCCGGACTGCATGTAGAAGTTTCCGCTAATGAGAAGCTTGAACGGAGTCCGATAGCTGCCGTTGAACTTGAACTGATGCGGACGATCATTCGGCAAACGTCCGTAGGTGTTATCGAGCAGGCTCTGCAAATCGAACAGCGAAGTGATATTCGGGTCAGACTGACCGTTGTCGTTACGGAAGAGGCCTTCGTAGTTACCGATCAGGCTCGAGAATACGTACGAAGCGATAAACTGATAGTTATTCGTGAATCGCTTGGTGGCCGTAAACTCAACCGCACGGTAAAAACGCTGCGCCCGTCCGAAGCAACGTGGTAAGCGTCCAGTATTGGGATCACCCTCACAGGCTGCTCTCTCAGTTGTGCCCGGCTCGTTGCGGCCCGGGTTGAAGATGAAGTAGGTGTCACCGTCATCGAACGAGCCGTCCTCGACCACGTTTCTTTCATGGCGATAGACGCCCCGAACTCCCACAGTGAGATCCTTAACGGCCTCGTATTCAAACCCGGCGGTGTATTCACCGATGCTGGGCGGCTTGAGACCCGGATCGAGTGGCGTAGCGTCAGCGCCCAGATTGACGGCGCCTGTAAGGAGGTTGCCCCTAATCCCGGGAATTAGGATGGCGCTGGCCGGAGCATTTAAGCGACTGACGTTAAAGTTCTTGTCAGTTTGACTGCTGCCGCCCGCGGCGCGAACGTTGACATCCAAAGGAATTGGAGTCTGGATGAACGTGGCGTAGTTAGCGAACAGCTTGCCCTTGCCCTTACCTGTGAAATCCCACGTCAGACCAATACGCGGTGCGAGATTATCCCACCAGTTATTGAACTTAACATACGATCCTCCATCGGCGTTGTACGCCTGTTCGTAATCCCAGCGCACGCCGAAGTTGAACTGCCAGTTCGGCATGAACTTCCAGTCGTCCTGGACATAGAAGGCTTCCGCATTTGTTTTCGTCTTGGCAACGAGTTCGAAGTCACGCGGCCGGGTAGTTAGCCTAACCAGAAACGGATTGGTAAAGGCCTCGGTCGCGGTTATCGAACCAGTCGCGACTGAAGTAAGGCCACTGGGAAGAACGACCCCAGGGAAGCTCAGCAACGCGGCAGCCGCACTAGACGGGCATACTATCTGAGATCCCCGGGTAGTGCAGACGCTGTAAGCATTCGCAATGCGCGCGCCGTTAGCAGTGTTATTGCCGGCCGAGGCTAAGCCAAGACCTAATGGATTTGCGTACGTAACTGTCGGCCCTGGTGATAGCGTGTTGAGGTTGTAGATATTCTTAAACCACTCAAAGCCCCACTTGAAGGTGTGCTTACCCGCGATATTCTGCAGATGCGCGTTTATTTCGTAGCGATTGCGCTGCTGGGTTCCGAAAAGACCAAAACCTGGACCGCGCACGAAGTTGCGCTGCAATGAGCCACCCCGACCGTCAACAAAGTCAACGTTTCCGGTCCTACCCAAATTTGGCGGGCAAGGCCCGGTTCCGGCGGCACAAGCCGCTACTTCGGCGTTTGTGCTAAAGCCGGCATACACGCCCGTCTGCGTAACTGGCAGCACCGCACCGCCTCTTAAGACCGCAAAGTTATCGGTGATGGCTGGCACCGAACTATTAGTTGGAAACGTATTGGCTCTTTGAAAGTGCAGACCGCCAGAGAACTCGGCAATAAAATTGTTTTTGAGCGTTGAGTTCAGACGAAATGCATAGTTGTGGCCGCCCGTTTCCTGCCTACCCGTGAAGGCGTCAATGCTCTCGCCAAAGCCGTTGACATTGGTAAGCGCACCCGTTGCCAGAAATCCCTCGACTTTGGTGAAATCGCCAAATGTCGAAGCCGTGAAGGTGTTCTTACCGTTGAGGGCAAAAGTGACTTTGCCCGCATAGAAGGGAATGGTTACTTTGTTCTGCACCGGCGCGTGGAACGTCTGAGTCAGATAGTAGTTCCTGCGGCGTTGCGGATTGAAAGCACCAAAGAACCAAAGCTTGTCTTTGATGATTGGGCCGCCGATGTCGCCGCCCAGATCCACTTCTGAGTAACCATTGGCTGCTGATCCGGTAAACGGGAAGTTCTTCACACTGCGTACCAGGCCTTTGGTTGTTCCGTAGCCAAACAGGTCGCCGTGAAATTCGTTGCCACCACTTTTGGTGATTACGTTAAAAATACCCCCGGTTGACTTGCCGTACTCAGCGCCATAGGCGCCAGTCTTGATTTCCACTTCCTGCACGAACTCAAATGGAAGATTAGCGCCCGATCCGCCGAAAGCGGGGTCGGTGGTGTTCACACCGTCAAGAATGTAGTTGTTTTCTGGTCCCGAAGAACCTCCAACCGACGGATCGCGGTCGCGGCCCGTAGCATCGCGCAAACCTGAACGCGTGACCGTAGGAGCAATCGTGTAAAGCCCCTGCACAGTTCGCTGAGTCGGAAAATTCGAGAACTGTTCAGTGGAAACGTTATTGCCGGTCGTGTTCGCCGCCGCATCAACAGCCGCCCCGCCGGTAACCGTCACGGTCGCCGTTGCCGTAGCCAGGTTAAGCTGTGGGTCAACTGTGGAAGTTCTTCCCAGGTTGACTCCAATCTGGTCTTTCTCATACTTACCGAATCCTGACGCTTCGACCGACACTTTGTAGGTGCCTGGCGGAAGAGCCGCGATCTGATAACGACCGTCGTCGTTCGTCGTCGCCGTTTGCGGCGAGATCAGATTTGGACTGGTCGCCGTAACCGTAGCGCCCTTGACTGCCGCGCCGTTCGGGTCGGTAACGATTCCTTCTATAGAACCCGTCGTGCTCGACTGGGCCATCACACTGGTGGCAAACATAGCCAGCGTCATGGCCAGAACGAACATAAAAACTTTTTTCATCGTCTCTGTCCTTTCGTAAAGAGGCCCCCCTGAGGGGAGCTCTAATTGGTCTTAATTCAATCGATAGCCGACAACCCAAAAATCCTTTGGCACCCTGGTATTGCCGGCCTTCATTATTCCGATTTCGTTGGCGGTATCGGGCCTTTGTTTCCAGGCCCCTTGTGGGTTCGTCCCTATCTAACCCGCCAGAGATTCAATTCCGTTCGTTCTTAAGCAATGGCGGTGCCATAGGCGGCTGTTTCGCGGCTGGCTGAAAAAACTCTAATTTAGGACGGTTTAGCGCAATCGGCAGATCCGAAAATTCGGTTTTAGTCCGAAATTCCGGAAAAGCTCTTTGGCCTGGGCTCCTCGATGCCTTGCCAGACGTTTCGCCTCTGTCGCGAGGCCTATGGGTTTACCCTGTGGTAGACTGCGGAGCCCAATCCAGTTAATAGGTTTCGAGAGCTTGTCCCAGCGAATCTATCGCGATCCGGTTCATAACATCATTCCTTTGCGCGACGACAGCGCCGAAGGCCGGTTGATGATTCGTTTGATCGACACGCCTGAATTTCAAAGGCTGCGCCGCATCAAGCAATTGGGCCTTGGCCTGTACACGTACCAGGGAGCGGAACACTCACGATTCACGCATAGCCTGGGAGCGCTGCATTTGATGACGCGCATATTGGATCAGCTGGGCGATCGCTATCAGATCGGATTGAGTGATCGAGCGGCTGCGCGCGCGGCGGCCCTCCTGCACGACGTGGGTCATGGTCCCTTCTCGCATGCGATGGAAAAAGTCCTCGGCGTCCATCACGAGCGTTTAACCATGCTGGCCGTGACGTCAAAAGAAACGGCTCTCTCTAACGCCCTCAAATCATATTCCGAAGAACTGCCGCAACGCGTTGCTTCGATCATCGAAGGCACGTTTAAGCCTGCGGCCCTGGCCCAACTGGTCTCTTCTCAGCTTGACGTAGATCGAATGGATTATCTCTTGCGCGATTCACTGATGACGGGCGCGAAATACGGTTTGTACGATCTCGAATGGATCATCAACGCGCTTCAGATCGACGAGCAAGGCGATCGGATTTATGTCGCCGCGCGTGGAATATTTGCAGTCGAGGAATACCTGCAGGCGCGTTACTACATGTTCCGACAGGTTTACTTTCACCGGACCCTGCGATCGGCCGAAGCAGTGCTCAGGTCCGCCTTGCGCCGGGCGCTCGAGCTGGTTGAGAAGGGCGAGCCGGTCTGGTGCGCGATGGGCACGTCGCTTGAAAAGATCCTTCGTCGACAGGCGCTGAGCATCACCGAGCATCTCGAGATGGATGACTCGGACGTCATTTTTCACATGAAGCAATGGCAACATTCAAACGACAGGGTGCTAAAGGATCTTAGCCAGCGGTTCGTGAACCGGCGACTTTTCAAGGCTATCGATCTCGACATGCCCGAGACCGAACGAAAAGATTTCCTGGCTGCGGCCCGCGCCGTAGTCGTCAAGGGTGGGTTCATGCCCGAATACCATTTCATCGAAGATCGCGCGAGCGACGTTCCCTACTATGGCTACTACACGCCTGAGGGAGTTGAGCCGCGCACCCGTATCTATATCGAGGATGGCTATGCCCATCCGCGGCTCCGCGAAATCAGCGAGGTCAGCGAAGCTGTGCGCGGGTTGGGGCGTGGTTACGAATTGCACCGAATCTGTTTTCCGGCCGAAGTAAAAGAAGAAGTCTACCGGCTCTATCACAGCACGACTCCGGCCCCTCATGCCGGCGTGAATCGCGGGAATTAGTTTGGGGTTTCTTGATTGACCTGGGCTTGCAGACGAAGAACCATGAAACGCGAAAGCCGTCTTCTCTGGTCTCTATCATTCATGAAGGTGCGAAACCGGCTACTAGTGTTGTCCTCTTGCCTGATACTGCTCACGTCGTCCGCCCTTGCACAATCGCGGCCGACCCGTTTGGCAGTGCTTGATTTCGGGCAGCATGAAACGGGCGTGCGCTCGGCCAGGGCAATCCGTGAAAGCTTGCGTCCCAAGGAAGAAGCTCGCGAGTTCAGCGTCGACGATCGCGACCAGACCATAGCCGCCGCCCTCGGCGCAGGCTTCGAAGGATCGCTGAATCTGACGACGCAACAGGCGCGAGATGTTGGATCGGCCATGGGTTGCGACTTTTACCTTATTGGTGCGGCGCAGACACTCAAGAGATCTCCGTCAACCAAACCTGCTTATTATGAATCCTATGCTACGATTTTTCTGGTGAGCGTCCGCACGGGCAGGTTGGTGCTCTGGGAAAGGCCAACAGTGCAACGCGATGCTCCGGAAGAATCTGAGAGAGCCTTGCTCGCGATCTTATCTTCAGCGGAAACTCGAGAACGTTACTTCATTGCGATGCGTCGCGCGCAGGAGGACGAGCGCGCCGAACGGGTGACCGCTGTTGCCAACGATCCACAGATCATAGAAGTAATGTCCGACGACAGCCGCGATACCGGTCAGGAGGTTCGTGCACCTCGTCCCTATCGACGTTTGAAACCGCCATATCCGGAAACCGCGGCCCGCGCTGAAGTAGAAGCTACGGTCGACGTGCTGGTTGATATCGACGCGCGCGGTGAAGTGAGACGCGTCGAGGTGGCTCGGTGGGCCGGATACGGTTTGGATCAGTCAGTTATAGATACGGTCAGACAGATGCACTTCTTCCCCGCCATGCGCGATGGTGTAGCGATTCCTATGCGTGTTTTGCTGCGCTATAACTTTCGCAAACCGCCGGTAGAGAACCGCTCGCGGTAGCGAGCGGGTAGACATCAATACCTGCCCGCTACCGCAGGCGGTTCCGTAAACTGCCTCGTGTTATCATCCGTTTCGATCACGCAGAGAGAGCGTGAATCCGAAACCATGCTTTATCTTTCGCAGGTACTCGGTCGGCCTATCCTCGACCTTGACGGCGAGCGTGTGGCAACGCTCCGTGACGTCATCGTGCGGCTGGGCGAAGACGAACATCCGCCGGTAGCCGGCTTCGTCGCGCGTTATCGCCGGCGCGATTTCTTCCTGCCACGCTGGCGCATCGCTCATTTCGGCGAGGATGGCGTCCGTTTGAAGTCCGACATCCTTGATCTGCGTCCATTCATGCGACGCGACGGTGAAGTCCTGCTGGCGCGCGACGTGCTCGACAAACAATTGGTCGACGTTGACGGTAAGCGCGTAGTGCGCGTGAACGACGTGCAAATCATCGAAGCCGCAAACGAATGGCGCGTGACCGGTGCGGATGTCAGCTTCTTCGGATTGTGGCGGCGGCTGGCACCCGCACTCTTGCGTAGCGGCACACCCGTCGAAGTGATTGATTGGGCCGACGTGGGTTACCTGGCAACCGACGCTGCTACTGTGCAACTAAAATCGTCGCGAGGGAAACTCGCGCGCCTGCATCCGGTGGAAATCGCGAGGCTCGCTGAAGCGCTTTCCTATCAGCATGGGGCGGAGATCGTTGAATCTCTTGACGATGAAACGGCCGCCGAAACTCTTGAAGAGATGCCCGCCGAACGTCAGGCGCAGATTATTGGCGACATGGATGAAGAACGCGCGGCAGATATCCTGGAACACATGTCGCCGGACGAAGCGGCGGACGTGTTGGGCGATCTTTCGGAGGACAAGGCGGAAGACCTGCTCAACCGAATGGAAGATGACGAGCAAAACGAAGTTGCCGAACTCCTTCCTTACGCCGATGACAGTGCCGGCGGACTGATGACGACTGAGTTTGTAACTTTGCCACGCGATTTGACGGTAGGCGAAGCCCTGGCGCACTTGCGCGAGATGGCCGAGACGCCGAACATGATTTATTACCTCTACATCGTGGCCGCCGAGGCTTCGTGGAAACTGGTTGGGGTGATCGCCTTGCGCAGTTTGATTCTGGCAGATTCGTCGGCTCCGCTTGAGCGGGTCATGCGAACAGTTCTCCAGGTGGCGCATCCGGACGATGAAGCGGCTGAAGTGGCCCAGAAGATAGCCGAATACAACCTCCTGGCCCTTCCGGTCGTTGACGAAGCCGGCGAGATTCTCGGGATCGTAACCGTTGATGATGCAATCGAAATTCTGTTGCCCAAGGGCTGGCGGCAAAGATTGCCGAAGTTGTTGGGATAAATGATAGAACGGCCGCTATAGCAAGCGGTTCAAACCAAAAGCAGGAATTGGAATGACTGAGGACCCCTCCGAGTGCCAGAGCAACGGACAGACGTGCGCAATGCGGGACGCCGGCTTTTGCGGCGCAGCGCGCAAGGAGTGTCGCAAATGCGTCGCACGATTGCCCGACGCCCGCGAGTGTTTTTGTATTTCGCGATTATTGGCCCCGGCGTGATCACCGCCAGCGCGGGAAATGATGCCGGCGGGATTGCCACGTTTGCCTCAGTTGGAGCCGACTATGGTTACAAACTCATCTGGCTCCTGATTCCCCTAACGCTTAGTCTCGGAATTGTCCAGGAGATGTGCGCCCGCATGGGCGCAGTTACCGGCAAGGGCCTCTCTGACCTGGTCCGCGAGCGCTTTGGCGTGCGCTGGACTGCGTTCATCATGCTGGCTCTGCTGATCGCCAACGGCGGAGTTACCGTTTCAGAGTTTGTCGGTATCGCGGCTGCGATGGAACTGCTGGGAGTCGTGCGCTACGTCTCTGTACCAATCGCCGCAATCTCAATCTGGTGGCTCGTGGTCAAGGGATCATATCAGCGCGTTGAGCGCGTGTTCCTCGCCATGTCTCTCGTATTTCTGGCGTATGTGGTTTCCGCATTTCTTGCCCATCCTCCCTGGGGAACCGTAGCAATAGAGCTGGTCCACCCGCATCTTGAACTCACGCCTGCCTATCTCCTGAGTTTTGTCGCCATCATTGGAACTACGATCTCGCCTTACATGCAGGTCTTCATTCAATCGTCGGTCGTCGAAAAAGGTGTTCGGCTGGAGAACTACCGGATGATCCGTACCGACGTCTGGATCGGGACGGTGTTCGCAATCCTGATAGTCTTCTTCATCGTGGTCTCGACGGCGGCGACTCTCAACATACACGGCGAACACGTTGATTCGGCCCAGCAGGCCGCGCGGGCTCTGCGACCGCTGGCTGGTCCTTACGCGGAGATGTTATTCGCGATTGGACTCTTTGGGGCATCGATGCTCGCCGCGGGTGTCTTGCCCCTGGCCACGGCGTATTCGATTAGCGAAGCGTTCGGATTCGAGAAAGGTGTCTCCAGCAGCTTTCGCGAAGCGCCGATCTTCCTCGGCGTCTTTACTTTCCTGGTGGCCGTGGGTGCGTTTATCGCGATGGTGCCCGGACTGCCGCTGATTCGGGTGTTGATTGTTACACAGGTTATCAATGGGATGCTGTTGCCGGTCGTCCTGATCGCCATCCTGCGATTGGTGAACAACCGCGAGTTGATGGGCGCATACGCGAATGGGCGGCTGTACAATTTCGCTGCCTGGTTGACCGCTGGAGTCGTTTCAGCACTCTCGATACTACTCATCGTCGTGACGCTGTTTCCGAACCTTCTGTCTCGCTCCGGCTGATCAATTAGGCGGCCTTTAGAGATCATGAGTCCCGAACCAGCTCCTTTCGGATTCGCTCCCTTTTGGACTTCACTCTCGCCAAGCAACAAATTTGATGGTAAAAGTACGTGCGCTAAGCGATCCCGATTAGGAAACCGAGTCACCGCATGGCCGCTCGCAGCTCAAGCAAAACAAAAAGGTTTTTCGTCTTCATCTTCACGACTGTCGTGGTGGCTCTGGCGCTTTATCTGTTCTACCACTTCAAGCTGGCATTGACCGATGCTCTTGTGGCCCGCATGGGCCCCAAGGCCGGGGAAGACAGCCTAATTAGGATTCCCGAACTAATCCTTTGGTCCATCCTGGCCTTTCTCGGAGTGCGGGCCGTAAGCACTCTGATCTTTGACATCTTGTTCCGCGTCCGCCGTGGCTACGAAGCACCCACGCTCGTTCGTAATATTTTTTCGATACTGGCGTTCACCGGTCTATTTGTTCTGACCTTCAATAAGATTTATCAAGAGGTAAACCTTGGCGCTCTTTTCACTACCTCCGCTATCTTTGGCGTAATCATCGGTCTCGCTTTACAGGACACGCTGGGGAATTTCTTTGCCGGTATTTCCCTTCACGCCGACCGCCCTTTTCTGGTTGGCGACGTCATCGTCGTGGGCCCGCAGAAACACACTGGCGTGATCGAGAGCATTACCTGGCGGGCCATCAAGATTCGGACGTTCCAAAATCATATCGTTCTGGTCAGCAACAGCAACGCCGCGAAGGAAGCCATCGAAGTTGCCCCTCGCGAGAACTTGAACGCACGCCTGGTTTTATTCGGCACGCTCTACACTGATTCACCTGCTAAGACAATTCACGTCGTTCGGGAAGCAGTGCGTGACGCCGACAATGTTTCAGAGAAGATTACCCCGATCGTGCGCATAAGAAATCTGGGCGACTCTTCGATCGAATGGGAAGTCAAATACTGGCTCGATGATTATGCCAAGTACAATGATACCGATGCCCTGGTGCGTCAGCGTGTTTGGTATGCACTCCGCCGCAACGGCCTGACCTTCGCTTATCCCACACGGACACTCCACCTCGAGCGAAAAGCGATGACCAGGCCCGTGACCGCCGAAGAACAGATCGCGGACCGGTTGTCCGCAGTCGATGTTTTCTCGCCTCTCTCAACTGAGGAGCTGAGGCAACTCGCCACCGCGACGATGGGACACGTCTTCGCACCCGGCGAGACATTGATTCGCGCCGGCGACGAAGGTTCGTCGATGTTCGTCGTGCATAACGGCCGGGTTGCGGTCCAGGTAGTCGAACGAGGCAAACCTCGCACGGTCGCCGTATTGACCGAAGGGAACTTCTTTGGCGAGATGGCGCTGTTCACAGGAGAACCGCGAACCGCAAACGTCGTGGCGCTGGAAGAAACTGAAGTACTTGAGATCGGCCATGCCGCCATGAAACACATCTTCGAGACCAACCCCAGCCTCGCCGAATCGATCAGTTGGACCATCGCTGAGCGCCAGGCTGACCTCGCGGCGGGGTCGTTGCAAGCGTCTCAAACAAGCATCCAGGAATCCGCCGGTGTGCTCGCTTCCATAAAGCGCTTTTTCGGTCTGCGCTAATTCATTCCCAGCCCACCAGACGCGCGATCCTGTTTCAATCCAGCAGCAAGCGACGAGGGTGTCGCGCAGCTCTACAGCCCTAATAATCGGCCCTCTATGCATCTGACTGTAGACTTGACAGGAAGAGACTCAGCCTTTATTATCGCTGCGTACTCAGAAAGCTCGGCAATGAAACGAATGGGTTCTGAGGCAATACATCTATCAAGGATTCAGGAGGTTTGATTATGAGTATCGTTCGTTACGACCCTTTTCGCGATCTGCGAACTCTGCAGGAGGAGGTCAATCGTCTTTTCACTGGGAGCGTGACGCGCGCCTTCGACGACGAAGGTATTGCCCGCGGTTCGTGGAGTCCCAACGTGGACATCTATGAGAATAAGGACCAGATCGTGCTCGAGGCGGAATTGCCCGGCATGAAACGCGAGGACTTCGATCTATCAGTTGAGAACAACGTGATTACACTCCGCGGGGAGCGTCACTTCGAAAAGAAGGAAGAGACCGACAACTATCATCGGGTAGAGCGGGCCTATGGCAGTTTTCTGCGCTCGTTCACTCTGCCGAACTCGGTTTCGGCCGAAGGTGCAGCCGCCGATTACCGTAATGGCGTATTAAGAGTCACGCTGCCAAAGCGCGCGGAGACGAAAGCCCGGCGCATTGAGATTAAAGGCGAAGGCGCAGAGTCCGCCGCTACCATTGAGGCAAAGGCAGAGACTTCCAAAGCCGCAGCTAAATAGTAGTTTTGCTTTTAAGCAGATGCAGCGGGGCGACTGGCTGGAAGTTCCTTCCAGTTGAAGCGCCCCGCTTTTGACAGGGGACTTAACACGGAGAATAGAGTTGTGACTCAAAATAGGTTGATTGTGGAAAGCGGGCGACGAATTCTACGAGATTGGCTTGAGGCTAAAGGAATAGAGGTAGATAACTCCGTTGCTAAAAAGATGTCGAGTCGTCAGGGCGGTGAGAGACTAGCTTTTAAGCTCGAAGTTCAAGTGCCCGCCTCAGTTCTGTCTGAACTCAAATCTGAGCTCGCTTTCGGACACGCAGTGTCTGATACCAAGGAGGGTATTGAAAAGTGGCAGAGCGAGCATCCAGCGGCTACAGTAGAAGAGATCTCAGACTGGAGAAATAATTTCATCTCATGGGGTGCCGAGAATTATCAGGTTGACAAAGAAAAACTCGCGCTTGCGATTCTCGGGAATCTCGGTCCCAAGGAAGCCGATAAAGGTGACACTCAAACCGCAGGCACTGGGGAAATGACCAGCGCGCGTTAGTAGGTTTATGAAGTGCTCTGCATATTTTGACTTAACATTAATACCATGCGCTTAGACAAATTCACGCTGCGAGGACAAGAGGCCATTCAAGCGGGCATCGAGCTCGCCGAGCGCAACCAGAATCAGCAGGTCGAGCCCGAGCATCTTCTTTGCGCGATGCTCGAACAGGCTGAAGGCATCGTGCGCCCACTGCTCGGGAAGCTCGGCGCGAATGTTCAGGTGGTGCTGAGCGATTGCCAGGCCGCTATCGCGCGGTTCCCGCGCGTTCAGGGTGGTCAACAGTATTTTAGTCCCCGGTTAACTCAAATATTCACGGCGGCGGAAAAGCAGGCCGAGAAGATGCAGGACGAGTATATCTCGACTGAACATCTCCTGCTGGCGATTGCCGACGAGAAGGACGGCGCAGCCGGAAAGTTGTTGCGACAGCACGCAGTGACTCGGGATGATCTGCTGAAAGCGATCGAGCAAACGCGCGGTGGGGCTCGCATCACCGATCAAAATGCCGAATCTAATTATCAGGCCCTGGCAAAATATGCCCGTGACCTTACCGATCTGGCGCGCAAGGGCAAGCTTGATCCGGTCATCGGCCGCGACGACGAGATTCGCCGCACGATTCAAGTGCTTTCACGCCGTACCAAGAATAATCCCGTGCTTATCGGCGAGCCGGGCGTCGGCAAGACCGCGATCGTCGAAGGGCTGGCCCAACGCATCGTTTCCGGCGACGTTCCCGAGACTCTGCGTAACAAGCGCCTGGTCGGGCTGGATCTCGGCTCGATGTTGGCCGGCGCCAAGTATCGAGGCGAGTTTGAAGATCGTCTGAAAGCGGTGCTGAAAGAGATCGAGACCGCCCAGGGTCAGATCATTCTGTTTATCGACGAATTGCACACGCTGGTTGGGGCCGGCGCCGCTGAAGGGGCGATTGATGCTTCCAATATGTTAAAGCCGGCGCTGGCCCGTGGCGAGTTGCGTTGCGTGGGCGCGACGACGCTAAACGAATACAAGAAATACATCGAAAAAGATGCTGCGCTCGAGCGTCGCTTCCAACAAATATACGTCGGCGAACCAACTGTGGAGGATACCATCGCAATCCTGCGTGGGCTGAAAGAACGCTACGAAGTTCATCACGGTGTGCGCATTAAGGACTCGGCGATCGTTGCCGCGGCCACACTTTCAAATCGATACATTACCGATCGGTTTCTCCCCGATAAGGCAATCGATCTGATCGATGAGGCCGCGTCACGTTTGCGCATTGAGATCGACTCATTGCCACAGGAAATCGATATTGTCGAACGAGAGACGATGCAGCTCGAAATTGAACGCCAGGCCCTGCAACGCGAAGAAGACGAACGCTCGAAGAGCCGCCTGCACGAGATAGAGCAAAAGATTGCAGATTTGAAAGAGAAGTCTTCCGGAATGAAGGCCAAGTGGCAGTCCGAGAAAGAAGCAATCGAGCGCATGCGCACGGCCAAGGCCGAGCTGGAACAACTGCGTCTGCAACTGGATCAGGCGCGCAACGCCGGCGATCTCGGCCGGGCGTCCGAGATTCAGTACGGCCAGATCCCTGAGCTGGAGAGAAAGTTCGAGATCGAGCAGGCGCAGTTGGCGCAGATTCAAACCGACGGGGTTACCCTAAAGGAAGAAGTTGACGAGGAAGACGTCGCTCAAGTTGTCGCCAAATGGACGGGCGTACCAGTTTCAAAAATGCTTGAAGGCGAGATGCATAAACTTCTTTCTATGGAAGACCGCCTGCGGCAACGCGTGATTGGTCAGGATGAAGCCCTCGAGGCGGTGGCCAATGCCGTGCGTCGAGCGCGCGCTGGACTGCAGGATCCAAATCGTCCGGTGGGTTCGTTTATCTTCTTAGGCCCGACCGGAGTCGGCAAAACTGAAACTGCCCGCGCCCTCGCCGAGTTTCTATTTGACGATGAACACGCGATGGTGCGACTCGACATGTCTGAGTACATGGAAAAGCACGCCGTGGCCCGCATGATCGGTGCGCCGCCAGGATACGTCGGTTACGAGGAAGGCGGACAGCTAACCGAAGCAGTGCGACGGCGTCCCTACAGCGTCGTTCTTTTCGACGAGATCGAAAAAGCGCATTCGGACGTTTTCAATGTACTGCTGCAAATTCTTGACGATGGGCGGCTGACGGACTCGAAAGGCCGCACGGTAGATTTCAAGAATACGGTCTTGATCATGACTTCGAACCTCGGTTCGCGTGAGATCCAGGAAGTCAGCGAGGATGAAAAGCAATTGCGTGAGGCAGTAACTCAGGTGCTGCGTGAACACTTCAAGCCGGAGTTTCTAAATCGCATAGACGACATCGTCATTTTCCATCGCTTGTCTCGCGAACAGATTACTCAGATCATCGATGTCCAACTCGAACGCCTGCGCGCGATGCTGCATGAACGCAACATCTCTTTGGTCTTAGAGGACTCGGCCCGGGAATTGTTGGCTCATGAGGGTTACGACCCGAATTTTGGCGCCCGACCGCTAAAGCGCGCGATCCAAACGCTGATACAGAATCCGCTCTCGATGAAGCTCTTGCGCGGAGATATTTTACCCGGACAGACCGTGATCGTATCGGCACGTGACGGTGAGATGGAATTCACGACCGAAATTGCCGCTGCGGCCGCATGAACTGTGGCGAAATGGGGTTGTTTGAGAAACGTTACCTGCTGGCAAGGTATTTGCTTAGTAAAACGCGCGGAGATTGTTGTTGCACTGAAACGCAACGACGAATATGCTCTGCACATCAGAGGGAAGCGCGACCTGATGGGATTTCGGGCAACCTGAACTCAAAAAGCGCCTAGAGGAAGAAAGCAAGGCAATCAGAATGGCTGATCTGGAAGCATACAAAGATAAGTTTGGCGAGAGCGGACAGCGGGTATTGCAGAACGCTCTGAGCGAATCGAGGCGTCGCGATCAAAACTACATCGCGGTCGAGCACATCATCAGTGGCCTGGCCAAGGAGGAACCCGATCTCTTTAACTCGACGATCCGCAGTCTGGCGCTTGATCCGATCCTGGTAGCCAGAGCTATTGATAAGCGTTTGGCCAACACTCGCCAACACGTCGGTAAAGGGTTCCGCATAGCCCCCGATACGACTGACTTGTTCAAACGAGCGATGGAGCGCGCCCGCTCGCGGGGACGGAAGACCATAGAAGCGACCGACATCTTTGACGTACTTTCGAACTACGACAGTCTCCTGGTCGAAGTCCTGCTCAATCTGGGCGCCACACCCGAGGCGGTGGTCGAGCATGTGCGTACCAACGTCAATGAGCGCGAGCAGCACGAAGAGCAGTATCGCAAGAAGTTCGAGTTACCTCCTTACCTGAAGCACTTTGGTGTGTCGTTGAATCGCATGGCCAGGGCCGACAAGATTCCGCCCACCATCGGACGCGAGAAAGAGATTCAGCAGATCATTGAGATTCTTTGTCACCGCGAGCGCGCCAATTCACCGATGCTGGTCGGCGAGCCGGGAGTGGGCAAGACCGCGGTGGTCGAAGGTCTGGCGCGTCTGATCGAACTCGAACCGCAGAAAGTACCCGCGCGCCTGCGCAACTCGCATGTGGTGCAACTGCAAATGGGCGGCATTGTGGCCGGCACCATGTTACGCGGCATGTTCGAAGAACGAATCAAGGGCATCATCGATGAAGTTAAAGAACGCGATAACATGATTCTTTTCATCGACGAAGCCCACACGATCATTGGCGCCGGCGCTGCCCTGGGAACCTCTTCAGACGCGGCGAATATGTTCAAGTCGGCCCTCGCCAAAGGCGAGTTACGCATTCTGGGCGCGACTACGCTCACGGAATACAAAGAGTATATCGCCGAAGACGAAGCATTGGCGCGTCGCTTCCGTCTGGTCAAGGTTGATGAGCCGACGATTGGCGAGACTCGTGAGATTCTGCTTGGCGTGCGTCCGCGGTTGGAACGTAACTATTCCGTGCAAATCTCTGACGAGGCTATTAATACCGCGCTGGAAATGGCGCCGAAGTACATTCGAAACCTGCATCTGCCGGATAAAGCCATCGGCTGGCTCGACACTGCCTCGGTAAAAGTTGAGATCAACGAGCCGCACACCATGATCGTGAGACCAGAGCATGTGATCGATGTAATCTCGCAGGAGTCGCGAATACCGCGCGACATGATCTTTCGCGACACGAGTGATCGCTTCGCTTTGACTGAAGTGCAATTGTCCGAACGCGTCATTGGCCAGAAGGAAGCCATCAAAGCAGTGGCCCAACGACTGCGGCTGAACAAAGGACCGCTGAAAGAGTCACACTATAAACCCGACGGCGTGTTGCTATTCCTCGGACCGACCGGCGTGGGTAAAACCGAGTTGGCGAAAGCGGTAGCCGAGTTTATGTTCGGGGACGATCACAAGATGGTCCGGCTGGACATGTCAGAGTACACAGACGGCACGGTGGGGATCGAAAAACTGATCGGCATGCCGCGCGGCATCGTCGGATCAGAGCGCGGCGGAATTCTGACCGAGCAGTTGCGCGAGAATCCTTATACGGTGCTGCTTTTGGACGAAGTCGAAAAGGCCTCGCCGTATTTGATGAACCTTTTTCTGCAGGCCTTCGATGAAGGCTGGCTTACCGATGGCCGTGGCCGGCGCGTCTACCTTTCTGACGCGATCGTGATTATGACCTCGAACCTGGGTTCGGAAAGCTTTAAGAAGTATGAAAAGCCGCTGGGCTTTGGCACCAAGACAGCCGGCGACTTCCGGGCGATCAAGAACGAGGTAATGAAAGCTGCCGAGGCGCGCTTTTCGCCCGAGTTCCGCAATCGCATCGACGAGATCGTAGTATTCGCTCCACTGACCCTTGATGAAGTGAAACAGATCGCGCAACTCTATCTCGAGAAGACCCGTCGTCAGATGAAGAGCCAGGGCAAATCGTTTCAGACTACCGATGAGGCGCTCGAGCTGATAACCGAAAAGGGCTTTAGCATGCAATACGGCGCTCGCTTCCTGAAGCGTTTCATCGACGAGAGAGTGAAGCTGCCGATCACCACGATGTGGAAGAGCGGATCGAATTTCATCGTCGACGTCGAAGACGGAGAAGTAGTTACTAGAGTTGCCGATGCCACGGACGGCGGCTCCAGTTGAATCCAAATTCAGAATAGTGTGGGATAGGGCCTCAATTTCTGAGGCTCTTTTCTTCTTGCTCCTTTTGCTTCCGGATCCGGAATGAAACGATCCCTCGTTAGCAAACTCACCTCTGCAAGCTTCTTTCTGGTCCTGGCGGCGCTCGCCTGCCCAGGCCAAACTCCAATACCGGCCCCCGCGACCAGCGACGAAAAGGCTGAAAAGATCATCCAGAAAGCAGTCCAGGCAATGGGCGGCGATCGTTATCTGAATCTCAAGACCGTAATCGGCCGGGGGTTCTTCACGGATTTTAAAGACGGAGTGTCAGGGATTCCACTTCGCTTCGTCGATTACATAGTCTATCCGGACAAAGAGCGGACCGAATTCAGCGGTGGCGGTCAGCGACTAATTCAGACAAACGATCGAGATCGGGGTTGGGTATACGACGGCGCCGCGCTAACTCTTAAGGACCAAACCGCCGAGCAGTTGGAAGATTTCCGGATCTCGACGCGTACCGGGATCGAGAATCTGCTCCGCGGCGGTTGGCGCCCTCAGGGAGCTAAATTGAGTTATGTCGGCCGGCGTGAAGCGGGTTTGGCGCGCCGCAACGAGACTCTGCGCCTTACCTACCCGGATGGTTTCTGGATCGAATACGAGTTCGCTGCCGACAATGGCTTACCCGCGAAGGTCCTTTACCAACGCAAACAGAAAAAACCTGACAGCGACGAGATGGAAGAAGTGCCGGAAGAGGATCGACTTTATAAACCGATCACCATCGATGGTGTTATCGCCCCTTATGTGATCGATCATTTCCGCAACGGCCTCCAAACCAGCCGCACCAACTACGAGTCAGTCGAATTCAACAAGACCGTGGCTGACTCGCTCTTCGCGAAGCCGGCGAGTTTCAAGGCAGTGAAATGATCGCTGCTTACACGGTCGCTTATTTGGTTACTATTTGCGACGGCTTTTAGGGGTCGCCCAAGGAATCATGCTCTCGCCGACCGACTCACTGATTTTTCCCGGGCGGACGCGGCCGCGGATCGGATGACGTTAGCTGAATCTGCCTCCGGCAACGAAAGGCCGGCCATCTTAGCGAAGAGACGCTCGTACTGATCGACCACAAAGTCCCAATCGTAAAATTCCAACACCCGCGCCTGGGCCCGATTGCGATACGAATGGACCAGGGACCCGTCGCGCAAGACCCTTTGCAGCTTCTCAGCCAGATCGTTTTCATCGGTGTAGGCAATGCCCGCGTCGCCGATGGCCTCGATGTTTTCCGGAGCCGCGAGTGTGAGCACGCAATTGCCAAAGCCCATCGCCTCCAGCAGCGCTGGATGCGTGCCGCCGACTTCGGTGGCATGAATGTAGCAGTAAGCATTTTGCTGCAGTGCCCGATAGTCGCGGCCGAAAACAAAGCCGGTAAAGATGATTCGTCGATCGCGGCGCGCGCGCGCCTTAAGGTCGTTGATGTACTCACGCGCGTAAGGAGCATCGCCCACTATCAAGAGCTTATGCGCAGTGCGGACGCGCTTGAAGGCTTCGATCACCAGGTGCGCGTTGTTTTCGGGCTCTAAACGGGAAACGTAGAGCACGTACCGGTTCGGCTCGACGCGCCAGCGTCTTACCAAAGGATCGGGACGCCTTTCGACCTCAGCGCCGTATGCGATCATCGTCGACGCCGCACGGTAACTAGCCAGATAATATTCCTGAATCACTCGCGCATCGGTGACGGTTTCAGTCGGCAGGATTGTCGCCAGTCGCTCAGCCATCAAGTAGTACCGGCGCGCGATCCAGTTCCACTTCTTGCGTTTGTGCTCCAGCCCGTCGACGTTCAGAGCGACCGGTGTGCCGGCGAGCCGCAGGATCGAGGCGAATGGAGCGTTAGCCGCGTTGCAGATTAGCGCAGCATCGTAACGCTTTGGCACCGCATGCAACGCCGAGAGAAACGTATGCACGATAGTGTCAAAATATTTATGGCGAATGGTGGGCAGGACTTTTAGCTTGACACCCTGGAACTCGAGCTCGCGCGGGCTGACGTAGTGGGCCCGGCAATACACGGTAACGTCGTGGCCGCGGGCGGCCAGTCTGGTGGAAAGATGTTCGGCAAAGGTTTCAAACCCACCATAGTTGGCGGGTATTCCCCGAGTGCCGAGAATCGCAATACGCATAGCCAAAAAAGGAGCGGAGGAAATCAACCGGCTCTATTGATCAGTTGTTTCTTCCGTCGGTCCTCTTCCTCTTCACAACTCGCTCGTAAACTCCCAGAGTCAATTGCGCCGTACTCTGCCAGTTGAATTGCTTTGCTTTTTCAAGACCCTTGATGCGTAGGGACGCCCGAAATTCCGAATCATCCAAAACCTGTCTGAGAGCTTTAATCAGGGCCTGAGTGTCGAAAGGATCAAACAGCAGACCCGCTTCGCCGACAACTTCCGGAAGGCTCGTTCGGTTTCCCGCAATTACCGGCACGCCACATTGCATTGCTTCGACTACCGGCAAGCCAAAGCCTTCGAAATAGGATGGGTAAACGAAACAGACAGCGCCGCTGTAGAGTCCGGCGAGATCTGGCTCAGGCACATAACCGGTAAACAAGAGGTCATTGCCGAGAGCATTTCGCTCCGCAGCCCGAAACGTTTCGCTATCAAGCCAACCACGTTTCCCTGCCAGGACAAGCTGAGGAAGCTTAACCTCTGGGCGAAGTCCGCGCAAGGATGAATAGGCTTCAATTAATCGCACCAGATTCTTCCGCGGTTGAATGGAACAAAGCGAGAGAATGTAATTTTCCCGAATCCCGTAACTTTCGCGAATCCTTCTCAGTTCTGTTTCATTAGTGACGGGCAAAAGACTCGGCGGCGCGGCCTCCGGCGTGACGGTAATCCGTTGGGGCGCAATTCCGTATGTGCGACCGATATCAGCGCGCGAATACTCTGAGACCGTGATGATGTGTGCCGCGCGTCGCGCGGTCTGTCGCACCGTCAGCCGCAGTTGCATCCAGCTGCGGCGGTTGAATGTTTCGGGCAGGTGCTCGAAAGCCAGGTCATGAATCGTGGTAACGACGGGACAAGGGGTGAATGGTGGGGCAGTGTATTGGACGTGCAATACATCCACTGGATGGCGCCGCAATTCGCGGGAAAGCGTCAATGGGATACGAACGAGTGGCGTATGCGGCAACGTTTGCCTGACGTTGAAGTTAGGCCAACGCTTATCAAATCGTTCGATAGCGGTCCGTTTGGTTACGTATAAAGTGTAGAGATTGGTCTGATCGATTTGGGCGAGGGCCTCGATCAGGTTGATAGCGTAACTTTCATTACCGCCCAGTTGAGCTCCGACGGAGTGCGCATCGATTGCGATGTGTAAAATCGCTTCCGCTCCAATTTAATGAGAAAGCCTGTGATCTTGATGCCCGAATCACAGACTAGAGTCTGTGCCACCCGGTTATTCTTCTTTGGCCGCGGGCTCTCGGGCTTTGGCTGCCGCAGCCTCGGCTACTGCCCCGGTCTGACGCGTATCCCGCTCGCGGATCCGCGCCGCTTTGCCGCGCAGGCCACGCAAATAATAAAGCTTTGCGCGGCGCACATGGCCTCGTTTCACCACGTCAATATGGTCGACAATGGTCGCATGCAGGGGAAAGATTCGTTCCACGCCCACGCCAAAACTGGTCTTGCGCACCGTAATCGTTTCGCGCACGCCGCCATGCTTGCGGGCGATCACCACACCTTCGAAAGCCTGCAAGCGCTCTTTGGTCTCGGATTCCTTAATGCGCACGTGCACGCGCACGGTATCGCCCGGCTGAAAGTCCGGGACGTCAGTTTTTAGTTGCGACTTATCGACACTGTCTAAGCGGTTCATGACTTACTCCATTTCGTTCTTTGTTCTTTGTACTTCGTGCTTGGTTCTCTCTGCGAAGGGCCATGTACTCTCGATGAAAGCCAAAGTAGGAAGCTCAAAGTACCAAGTTCATTTCTGCAAAAGATCCGGCCGGTTGCGCTTCGTCTTATCCAACGAAGCCTCACGACGCCAGCGCGCGATCTCGGCGTGATTGCCGTTCAATAAAACTTCCGGGGCGCGCATCCCTTCAAACTCCGGGGGCCGCGTATACTGCGGACAATCGAGCACCCCGTCCGAGAAAGACTCATTGGTCGCGGACGTTGCACTGCCCAACGCTCCAGGCAACAGGCGCACAGTCGCGTCGATTGCGACGAGCGCGGCCGGCTCTCCTCCGGAAAGGACGTAATCGCCGATCGAGATTTCATCCGTCACCAGCGCTTCC
>WNFR01001245.1_pt1 | contig 26440 bp, 22 predicted proteins | sample 5400221 | NCBI WGS metagenome assembly WNFR01 (sample SAMN13153357, study PRJNA577476) | soil metagenome | isolation source: 40 cm soil under Madrone tree | place: USA:California | collected 2016-06-14
CGGAACCAATAGACCCGAAACGGTTGTATGCATGTTCTTGCCTGTTCAGTTCCTGCAAAGGCCATGGGACCGTGAGGCCTGTAGGTACCGGACCGATTTTCCCATAGCGCAAAAGAAGTGATTCCGGTATTGTCACGCAAGATAAAGCGCACCAGGCGCGTGCGAACTCGAACAGGCCGCGCAGTGCCAAGTGGGGGAACGAGAAAGGGCGTGCGGATAACGTCTCGCCACGAGGGATTCAGGAGGATGGGGGTAATGACGGAACGACGCGTTGCACGACGTTATGATTTATCTTTGCCAGTGATTATTCGGGTACCTACGGAACGCGTTGCGGACACCCAAAAAGGCAAGACGCGAGACGTTTCCACTCGGGGCGTTTACTTCGTACTGGATCAGGATCTGGAGCCGGGTTCGGAGCTGGATATTACGCTGACACTACCGGCCGAGATCACACATGGTTCGGATGTTTTCGTGCGAGCGTTGGGGAAAGTCGTTCGCATAGAGAAACGCATGGAAGACGGAAGCGCGCGGATGGGCGTGGCGGCGGTGATCGAGCGGTATGACATCCTTCGCGGCGAGAATGGGAAGACGTAAGACGGTCATGCGAACAGATTTTGAATCCACAAGCAGCTGTAGTATTTAACTGGCCGGTCGAGCGACCGAGAGAAATTGTTATCGCAGTTCGGACACTTTTTTCTTATTGATATTCCTTTTCGTAAACCCCTCGTTTTAGTACCAATCTAAATACAAACCTACAAGTCTCATAAAATCAGAGGCTTACATCACCCATCTGCCCTTGTGAGTTATTGCTCCCACGATGGCACCTTGGGCCTGTAGGTGCATCCTGGGATGAGGCGAAGACCTTACCGATGCCACAGGCTCCGACAACCCGGCCTGAGTTAGTGAGCACCTCTACCCAGGTGCTCCCAGACGAAATTGTATTCGGCTGCTCGTCGGCAATGTCCGCGGTTCGCAAGCAAATTGATAAAATCTGCCATACCGACGTACCCATCTTGCTGTGCGGGGACGCCGGTACCGGCAAAGAAATAGTGGCCCGATGGATGCACAGCCAATCGCCTTACAGAGCGGGGCAGTTTGTAAAGGTAAATTGCGCCGCCATTCCAGGCCCATTGCTCGAAAGCGAATTGTTCGGATATGAGAAGGGTGCGTTTACAGGCGCGCACGCCACAAAACCAGGGCGGGTGGAGTTCGCAGAGAAAGGCACGCTATTTCTCGATGAGATCACCGAGCTGGATATGGCTCTGCAGAGCAAGCTTCTCCATTTCGTGCAGGATGGAAGCTTTTCACGAATTGGCGGCGAATCGGAAAGATCTGTCGAGGCTCGAATTATCTGTTCCACAAACCGTGATTTAGAGCGCGAGATCCAGGCAGGCAGATTTCGAGTTGACTTGTACTATCGCATTAGCGTCTTTCAGATAAAGCTGCCGAAGCTGAGCGAACGTCGAGAAGATGTGCCCGCGTTGGCGCAGTATTTTCGCACGTCGTATCAGAAGCAGTTCGCAAAAGAATGCGATCCGCTGGGGCCTGAAGTGCTGAACTATCTGGAGAAATCGCACTGGCCCGGCAACATCCGGGAGCTTTCTAACTGCATAGCGCGGTATGTGCTCATCGGACAGGATGCGTTTGCATTGGCAGTGAACGCACCGAAATCACGAAGCCTAATGGGAGAACAGGACGCGATTGGACGGGTAAGGCCACTGCGTAGTGTTGCCAAAGAGGCAATACGCGAACTGGAGCGGAGAGTGATATTGGAGGCTTTGCAGGTAAACCGTTGGAATCGCCGCAGGACGGCTCAGGCCCTTAAGATCAGTTATCGAGCGCTAATCTACAAAATCCGGGGTGCCGGGCTTGTTCCTCCCAGAAGCACCGGCTCGTAAGCGGATGTGAATGCCACTCGATTCCGGGCTGAAGAGCCCATAGCTGCAAGGCAAGTGGAAAAAGTCAGCGGTCTTTATGGGTCGCCCCGGGTAGTATTTGGGAATGGGTAGAAATGTGCACTGGCACATTAGACCTAACAGGCGGCCAGCGACCTGTGGGTCGAATGGCTGGACTCTACTCTGCGGTGAGTTCAGCTTTGCGAGTGGACATCAATGAAATCTGGTTTCGCAGAAAGGCCTTCCGCAGCAAGACAGCCAGTGCGATTAAGCATGACCCTATCAGCGCCATGCCGCCGGATTCGGAAATTGTGTGAAAGAAGCCTACGACTACGTTCATACTGAACAGATAGGGCAGTCGGAATGCCAAACGGTAGTGATGTTAAGTCCTTATTTATCAGTCGATTGACGGGATGCTAGAACACTTGGAAGGAAAAATAGTAGAAAAGTCGTGCAGCAAACTTCCTTCGATAATGGTGCCCGAAATGGTGAGGTTTGGCGGCGTGGCTAAAGGTGGAGTTTGGAGGGATCGCGTCCTACGTCCCACTTACTTGTTTGGCCGCTGCCTTGTTGTCGAATGTGGCGGTCCACCGCTCACGGGACCACGAAGCTGGTCAAATAAGGAAATAACTCGCTCAGCGTTATGGTGCCAAGTGAACTTACGATCCGTAATAGTTCGACGGGCGCCTTCGCTAATGCGCCTACGAAGGTCATCGTCGCCACAAAGACGCTGTAGCGCTTGGCCCAGACCCTGCCCATCCGATGGATCGAAAAGGACAGCATTCTCGCCGTCAACAAGAACCTCGCGAATATTAGGCATCGAGGGCGCGACGATGGCACAGCCCAGCATCAGATATTCAAAGATCTTCAGCGGTGACGCATATTCGACGACTGCAGGCTGTAACGCGATATCGTAGGCCGCAACGTAACGCATCACATCGTTACGAGGTACTATCCCTGTAAACCTAACTGCATGAGCCACACCCCGTTTGCGCGCTAGTTCCTCAATGGAGGTACGAGCAGGTCCGTCTCCCGTTATCAGCAGGGCGAGCGGCGTTTGATCTTGCTGGTCAGCGATCCAGTCAACAATGCGGTCTAAGGCATGCCAATCCCGCACAAATCCGGTAAATCCGAGAACTAGCTGCCCGCCAAGACCCAAGCGCTGCTTGGCTTCCTGTCGTTCAGGTTGGAGTTGAAACTTCTCGAGGTCCACTCCATTAGGGATAACGATGATCTGACTTTCGGGTACGCCCGCAGCGCGGAGTCGCTCTGCCAACACATGGGTGACTGGAAGAGCAAAATTCGCGCCCCGCCAGACGAACTCCTGACTCCAGCGCGCAAGGCGCTTGAGCTGCAGCCCGCCGTAACGGCTACGCTCCTCCAGAAGGGGTGCATTTACTTCTAACAAGAGGGGGATTCCAGAGAGCTTATGAACCCAAATACCGGGTGGAAAAAACAGGTTATATCTTTCGTAAATTCCATGCGGACGATGGATTCTGACCGCCCACCACAGACGGACAAAAGCGGGGAATGAGTAACAAAATTCTAATGTTTCGTATATGAATGGAGGAAGGAGCTTTTTAAGCGACGCGATCCATCCGGCGCCGGCTCCAAATTCTTCTTTGCGAATGGCGCGCGGCCCAACAAAAACGATTTCATGGCCAAGCTGCATGAGAGCCCGTGTTAACTCCTCCAGGTGGACGTACTGTCCGTCCTTTGAGCGGATACGATGATGATAAAGGATCTTCATTGTTGGTTTGTTGCCCAACGGGCGAAAATTAGTCTCATCCCTTGGCTTTGGCCCCGCCCACGTCGAGTATTGGGGAGCGGTTTGTCGATAGACGCTTCTGATAGGTTATATTGCATTGTTACCAGAAGCCGCTTGGAAACTAAGTGTTCCGAACTAACTGCCGTCACGGCCATCTTGAACATTAAAGGCATCCGACCTGGTTCTGGGCTAAAAATGAGATCCTCGCTAACAATATTCTGTCCAGTACGTTTCACACTGACTTACCAGAATTTGCAGAATTGTGGACGCACGAAGCAATGAACGATTCTACTTCTTCCGCGACTACAGCCCATGTTCTTGATTGTGCCGTTCGCAATAGGAGTTGGCGATCCCAGTTTGTACGCAGAGCCAACTCGATACCTTCGGCAATGGAATCGACGGTTGGCTCAGTCATTATGCCGAGACCGGGCGAGGTAATAATCTCAGGCACACCACCGACCCGGGTAGCTACAACGGGGGTACCGCACGCAATCGATTCCGAGATGACGTTCGGCCACCCTTCGCGAGAACTGGTTAAGCAACTGATGTCCGCGGCGTTAAACCAAAAGGGCAGCACTTCGTTTGGCTGATTTCCCGGCAGGAAAATGCGCGTCTGCAGACCTCTAGAACGGATTTCAAGTTCCAGTCTGGATCGCTCTGGCCCATCTCCGACAATGTAAAGAAGGAGATCTGGGTAGCGGCTCGCGAGTTCGGCCATGACTGAAATGAGAAGGTGATGAGATTTGACCGGAACCAGGGAACCCACGGACAGGAGCATGCGCGCCTTTTCCGGAACCGCAAGACGTCGACGAGCCAGGTCTCTATCTATCCATTGAAAACGATGAGTATCGACGCCGTTTCCGATGACCCTGATCTTCTCGGCCGGAACTCCGATTGCAACCATTTTTTCCTTTAACGCAGCAGACACCGCGATAATGCCCGAACACTGAAGCAGAACCCATCTGATCTGGGGAAGAATAGTTGCAAAACTTGGGAACAGATTAATGTCCGTTCCACGCGCAGATACAATAACGGGAATACGAAGGATCTTGGCTAAGAGGACCGCAGCAAAACAATCTGGATAGATGTAATGCGCATCAAGGCAATCAAAGCCGAACTCGCGATGAAGACGGCGAACCGCCCGAAGACATCCCAAAAAAATGAGCCATCCGTGCAGAGGCATCACCCCGGGCAGGAGCGGATAACGTGGGTGAGAAACAGTGAGTGTTCCCACGCTCTCGTTTATCGGAACCTTGCTAAAGCTGCTCCAGCGGTTCGTTCGTGGCCAAGAAGGAAAATATGGAATTGGAGCAAGTACCCGGAGGAAGTTTCCACTACGAGCGGCCAAGTGCGCTGTTCGCTGGTAAATGAATGCGCCAAAGTCGGGTTTTAACCGGTTAGGAAATAGGCTGGTGAAGGTGAGGATCTTCATTGAAGATATCGTGTTCAATGTCCTCCAGGTAGAAAAGAGAAAATTCTACAAACGAGTATCGAATAGCAGCACCTTTAGGGCAAGTCTTACCTGTCAAGAAGAACAGACGGCGTTGCGCCTGTGTTAACATTTCGTTCTATCGAAGCCTAACAGTGGAGAATGAACTGACATCTTTGTACGGCTAAGCAAGCGGCCCGGTGCTTACCGCAGCGAACACGGTAATGAAAAATGCGCTGACGATAGATCTGGAAGACTATTATCACGTGAGTGCGTTCCGGGAGTACGTCCGCCAAGAGGATTGGCATTCGCGCCCTAGCCGGATTTTGCAAAACACGGAACTTCTACTCGACTGCCTGGATGCTGCCGGCTGTCGAGCCACGTTCTTTACTCTCGGGTGGGTAGCAGAATCGCATCCGCAAATTGTGCGGCACGTTGCAGACCGAGGTCATGAGATCGCCTGTCACAGCCTTAGGCATCGGACCGTTTATGAGATGAGCCCGGCGGAGTTCCGGGAAGATACGAGTCGTGCCAAGAAAATTCTGGAAGACAGCAGTGGCAAGCAGGTTCTTGGATATCGGGCGCCGAGTTTTTCCATCACCGAAAAATCGTTTTGGGCTTTCGATGTGTTGTGCGAGCTCGGATTCGTATATGACTCAAGTGTTTTTCCGGTACGGCATCTCAATTACGGCACAGAAACTGCTTCGAGAAAGCCCTTTCGAATTGAAACTGCCAGCGGCCGACTTTTTGAGTTTCCCCTGACTACGATAGAAATCGCTGGTTTGCGTTCCCCTCTTGGGGGTGGCGCGTATTTTCGACTCTTACCCTATTGGTACACGCGCTGGGGGATCCGCTATCTGAACGTTTCGGAGAGCATGCCTGCGTGCGTTTACCTGCATCCTTGGGAACTCGATCCCGAGCAGCCCCGTATGTCGGGGAATCTGACGGCACGATTGCGTCACTACTTTGGTCTGAGCCGCACACTGATGAAGTTTCGACAACTGCTCAAGGATTTTGAATTTGTCCCGCTCTGTGAGATATCCACAGCGGAATGGGCTATTCAACCCCGCGAGACCGCCAGCGTGAAGTAGTACGAAAGCTGTTGCCCGATGTTCTTGCGCTGCTGCTCATCCATACAACAAGCCCAATAGCCCGCGAGAGCAAGGGGAAGACATAATGCGACCTGTGAAAGGAACAAAATAAGATTCGAAGCGTGCCAGTAACGCTCTATGACATAGGACGCCAGAGTGAAAGGAATCAGAGCGATGCCTGGTTGCCACCAGGCATTGGTGGCATATGTTAGCGGAGAGATACTCACGGTGCGCTTCACATACCAAGGCCAGAAAAAGAGGTTTGCCGCGAGGTTGGGAATCAAGGTTCCGACGGCCACGCCCAAGACTCCCATGCGTTTCAATAGCACGATACTGAGCAAGAGATTGCAAATGCCTTCCATTAATAACGCCGGGACTATAGGCTTATGTTTGCCTAGGCCAAGCATGATGCCGCCCGTCGGACTGTTCGCCGCGGTGAAAATCATTGTCCCTGCTAGAATTGCGAGGACGCTGCCTGAGAGGTTCGCATACTGCGATCCCATCCATAATTCAATGAAATGGCGGCCTCGCAAAATAAAAGTGAGTGCAATAGGCGCGGCTACCATGGTGCCAAGTTGGCTGGCCTGAAGAATCAGCCTCCGCAGTCCGATCAAATCGTCTCTGGCTTGTAGCGAACTCGCAAGAGGCGTAATGGCCTGGGAAATGCCTGCAACGACCGCTCTGGCGTATTCCAAAAGATTCCCACCAATGGCATAGAATGTAATTATTGCGATGGGGAAGTAGGCTCCGATCAAAACGTTGTCGGAAGCATAGATCAGGCTGGCGCTGACTTGCATGAGGAACGTAAAAAAGCTAAACGAAAAGACGGACTTGAGACTGACTCGGTCCGCTTGCCACGGCCGGACCCGCAATTCGGGGTAGTAACGGTGCGCATAGTGGTAGTTGGCGACGAACTTCGTCGTTGTAAAAGCCAGTTGGATAATTGCCAAGGTAATAATCCCAAGACCGAAATGGAGCGCGAGGATAATTGATGCGGCTCTCGCGGCAGCGTTGATGATCTCGATCGCATTAGTCAGGTCAAACCGCTGCAGGCCAATTAGTACACCACCATATACGCCGTTAATGAGCGAAACGCAGATGTTTACGCCAGTCACTAGCAAGACCACCCGCGCGGTGACAATGCTTTGTGGGGGCATTTTCAATCGCGGAATCACAAAGGCCGCTAGGACAATGGAAAGTAGAAGAGCGATAAGACTCGTCAACAGAAAGGTAGCCATCGCCGCGGAGGTTGTTTCGTTCGTGCGGTTGTGATCGGACTGTGCGTGATACCGTGCGGTGTAGCGGGTGACCGCTCCTCGTACGCCGAGATCCAACAGACCCAGATAGCCCGTTAGCGAAAGGACTAATGTCCAAACTCCATACTGCTCATTACCGAGGTGGCGTACCACGAATGGGGCAACGAAGAAATTCAGGGCCATGCTGAACACATAGCAGGTCCAGTTGGAAAGGATGTTTTTGGCTAAGCGCGAGGCTGGAGCCCGTTGTACGGGGGGTTCGGCATTGGGGGTTGCGAGAGTTCCAGGCATAGAGATTCGGGCCTACGTAGGCACGTTGATAGCCATTGTGTCTATCCGACGATTAGAGACCCTAGCAGGGTCCATCTCATTCAGAAGCAATGACTTATATTAATTGATCGGGCGCCATTTGGGTACCACATATGGGAAGAGTTCTAGACATCGGACTGCGGCCCCAGCCGCGGCGACAACTGGCAAACCGGCTCAACTGTAGCAAAATGAGCAGGCTGGAGTCGTATTCCCTAGGGTACGTTTGGTCCTTGCATTGCAGTCATTAGAGAAAAAAACGTGCTGATGCCAAGGAGCACGCGTAGGTGAATGTCTGCGTCGACACGCGAGACGATTAGAAGGTCCGCTGATCCAGAAGGACGACAAAGAGCTAGTTGCGTGCCCGGCTGAAAAAAGGGCGGACCTAAACGCGGGATGTAATACGAGGAGGAACGGTGGTCGCATCGACGGGGCGCGGGCCTGAAAATAGGGAGTCCACAATAGTTTCAGTGCCTTCCATTAGTGAGCAGAGGGAATTCTGGGATGCCCATTGGCAGCAGTCAAAAGATCGAAAGGTCCTCAATGATTGGACCGACCGTCGGGCTACGGAGATATTGCGATTAATTCGGGGGCTACCGCTACAACACCCTCGCTTACTGGATTTGGGCTGTGGCTTGGGCTGGTTTACGGAGCAATTGGCAGAGTTGGGTGAAGCCCATGGGATCGACCTGTCCGTAGAAGGTATTGCACGTGCGCAAGCCCGCCGGCCGGATATAGCGTATCTCGCGGGGAATATCTATGAGGCACCGCTTTCGAAGGGCTATTTCGACGTCGTAGTTTCACAGGAAGTAATCGCTCACGTCGAGGATCAAACGAAATACCTTGAGCGGGCAGCGGAGGTGCTTAAGCCCGGAGGTCACCTGATCATAACGACTGGAAACAAATTCGTAATGGATCGTTTAGGGCACGTCGGCTGGCATGTTTTCCCGCCGGAGCACATCGAACGTGAACTCCACCATGGACAGCTGAAGAAAATGTTAGGCAAGCGATTTGCAGTTTTGCGAAGCTTTACGATTATCCCGCAGGGGCAGGCTGGAGTCTTACGTTTAATTAATTCGTACAGGCTCAATAGTCTCTTATGCAAGATCATGTCTCCAGAGCGAGTGACCAGGTTAAAAGAGAAAGCCGGTTTCGGCTGGCAAATGGTTTTTTTGGCACGTAAGAAGGACTAGTTGTTCCGGTCCGGAGAAAGTCCCGCATGAAATCTTCAGAGCTGAGAAGAAAGATAGGGATATTCAGCCACGGAGGCGTAAGAAACCTGGGCGACGAAGCGCTATTCGCCGCGGTCTTGCAGAGTGTCCGCGCACGGATTCCCGACGCCGAAATCTTTGGTTTTACGAGTAATCCCGAAGATACCACGCAGCGGCACGGTCTCGAGTCTTTCCCGATTCGTCGACTAGAGAAAGCAACAAAGGTGGCTGCGCAATCCTCGACGGCTCTTGCGACTGAGTCTTCGCTGCGAACACCTGAGTTGCGAGCCAAAAAATGGAGGGAGATACTGAAGTCGGTCCCCGGGATAGCGGCGACAATACGAAGGGCTCGTAGCATAAAGCAAGTATTAAAGAGCGTGTTACTAGAGCCAAAGTTTCTGTGGAGCTCCTATCGAAATTTAAAGGGCGTCGAGATACTCTTGATTGCGGGATCCCAACAACTCAATGATATTTACGGGGCTTGGGAATTTCCGTTCACGCTCTATAAATGGTCAGTACTGGCGCGCCTAACGGGTACGAAAGTGGCGGTTCTAAGTGTCGGGGCCGGGCCCCTCTCATCCAGGATGAGCCGTTTCTTCATCCGGCGCGTGTTGCATATGAGTAGCTATCGATCGTACCGCGACGTGATTTCCCGCCACTTAATCGAAAGTATTGGAGTCGAGGGCCCGAACCCTGTCTATCCTGATCTTGTCTATGGCATGCGGTTACCAGAGCCTCGACCGGTAGCGACCGATGCCAAAGCAGTAGTTGTAGGAGTGAATCCGGTACCCTTTTATGATGGGCGTTACTGGGCTACACCAAACCCAGCCCGCTATCGAGACTACGTTCAAAAGCTTGCAAGATTCACGGAGTGGCTTCACCAGAATGGCTATTCCACGTTATTTTTTCCAACACAGACGCGAGCTGATACCTTAACGATCCAGGATATACGCAACGAACTGAACGGGATGGCAAACTCGCCGCGCATACTCTCAGGAAATCCAATCCAAAATATTGATGATTTAATCTCTGAGATCGCCCGGGCAGATATTATCATCGCGAATCGCTATCACGGCATACTCCTGTCGTTGGCTTTGAATAAGCCGGTTCTCGGCATCGCCTATCATGAAAAGAGCCGCGAACTGCTCGAACAAGCCGGGCAAGGAAAATACGTGGTTGGCGTCGCAGATTTCAATACCGACGATCTAGTCCAGAAGATTACTGAAATGCACGCCAATGCCCCCGAAATCAAGAAGGAAATTGCGTCGCGGATCGCGCCGCTTCACGAAGCCCTGGAAGAGCAGTACGATGCGGTGTTCGGGCTGATCGGAATTGTGCCATCACGCCCGCAGAGGAACTGACTGCGAAGTATGCGCTTTCAGGAAACCAAGATCCCTGGTCTCGTTCTAATTGATCTCGAACGTCGCGAAGACCACCGAGGATTCTTCGCTCGATCCTGGTGCGAGCGCGAGTTTTTGGAGCAGGGATTGAACGCGCGTGTGCTCCAAATCAATGTTGGCTATACCGCAAAGCGTGGCGGGCTTCGCGGTATGCACTTTCAAATTGCGCCTAACGCAGAGGCCAAGACCGCCCGTTGTACTCGAGGGGCAATTTTTGATGTAGCCGTGGATCTTAGACCGGAATCACCGACATTCAAACAATGGTTTGGGGCCGAATTGACTGCGAGCAATCACAGAATCATGCATATTCCGGAAGGATGCGCGCACGGTTACCAGACCCTTATGAACGATACGGAGATGGAGTATCTGACAACGGCTTTTTATTCTCCGCAACATGCAACTGGAGTGCGTTTCGACGATCCAGCATTTGGAATCGTTTGGCCGTTGCCGGTCAGTTCGATCTCGGAGGTCGATCAGTCTTGGCCGGATTTCCAGATTAAAGCCTTGACCCCCGAGAGGAGCAAGTAATGATCATCGCTGATGCTGCGTTGGAAAAACGAGAGCGAGAGGGTGCGCCGATCCGCGTAGGAATTGTGGGTGCGGGTTACATTGCCCGCGGCATTGTCAGCCAGCTTCTCAAGCCGCCAGTAGGTATCCGGCTTGCGGCCATTTCCAACCGCACGCTTTCAAGAGCTGAAACGGTGCTTCGTGACTGCGGACTCGATCAGTTTTCAATCGGCAGTTCGGTATCGGAGGTGGAAAGCCAGATTTCGCGTGGACGAGTTTCCGTAACCGACGATCCCAGTTTTCTATGCGACGCTTCGAATGTCGACGTGATCATTGAAGCTACGAGCGACATGGAATATGGGGCTAAAGTAGTTCTCGGTGCGATTGAAGGCCGCAAACATGTTGTTCTCCTGAACGCAGCTCTGGATTCGACGGTCGGTCCATTTCTGAAATTGCTAGCTGATCGCAAGAATGTGGTCATAACGTACACCGATGGTGAAGAACCAGGCGTTGCCATGAATTTGTTCCGTTTTGTGAAGACCATCGGCTATAAACCGGTGGGCGCGGGAAACATCAAAGGCCTACTTGATCACTATCGGAATCCGGACACACAAAAGGCCTTTGCCGCGAGGATCAAAGCCTCGCCACTGATGGTCACGTCCTTTGCCGATGGAACGAAGTTGGCAATGGAATGCACGATTCTGGCTAACTCCACTGGCCTACGTGTGGGCAGACGCGGTATGTACGGCCCGACGTGCGCCCACGTCAACGAGATTTGCCATTTGCTTCCGCAGGATCAGTTGTTAAATGGCGGGCTCGTAGATTTTGTCCTCGGCGCGCAGCCTCACACCGGTGCGTTCGTAATCGGATACAACGAAAACCCGATCAATAAAGAATATATGAACGCATTCAAAATGGGAGACGGACCATTTTATGTCTTCTACACCCCTTACCACCTGCCGCAGTTACAGATAAATCATACGATTGCACGCGCGGCCCTGTTTCATGACCCGACTACGGCGCCAATAGGTAAACCGGTCTGCGAGGTTTTGAGCGTTGCCAAGCGCGACCTTAGCGGTGGTGAGGTGCTCGATGGGATTGGGGGATTCGCGTGTTACGGACTGATTGAAAATTCCGATGTAGCGCAAAGCCAGCGCGCCTTGCCTATGGGTCTTTCGGAAGGCTGCCGCCTAAAGCACAGCATTAAAGTAGATCAAATTATTACTTACGATGATGTTTTAATTCCAACAGGTCGACTGTGCGACAAACTGCGCGCTGAACAGGATCAATATTTCTCTTCTACGGTGACTGTATAAAAGCTATGAGTCAAACAACCTCGTTCTGGCGTGATCGGCCAACCTTTGTTTCCGGGGCTACTGGACTACTCGGCGGATGGTTAGTTAAGCGGCTCGTCGAAGCCGGTGCCGATGTTGTTTGCCTGGTCCGCGATTGGGTTCCGCAGTGCGAACTCGTTCGGCAAGGACTCACGCAGCGAGTCAAAACAGTGCGTGGCGACATTTGCGACCAAGCCTTGCTGGAAAGAATTATCGGAGAATATGAAGTCGTCACCGTCTTTCACCTCGCTGCTCAAACGATCGTGGGCATCGCCAATCTTAATCCGATTTCGACATTTGAAACCAACATCGCTGGAACCTGGACGCTGATGGAAGCGTGCCGGCGTTCTTCCACGGTCTCAAGTATCATCGTGGCCTCATCAGACAAAGCTTATGGAGACCAGGTAAAACTACCCTATAGTGAAAATACGCCGCTTGAGGGGCGCCACCCCTACGATGTAAGTAAGTCTTGCGCCGATTTAATAGCGCAGGCCTACGCGCAGACGTATAGGCTCCCAGTAGCCGTAACGCGCTGTGGGAACTTCTATGGCGGTGGTGATCTTAACTGGAACCGGATTGTTCCGGGGACAATCCGATCTGTGATGCGTCAGGAAAGGCCGATCATTCGATCCGACGGAACCTATTTACGTGATTACCTCTATGTAGAAGACGGTGCAGCCGCCTACATGCTATTGGCAGAACTGATGGCCAAGAATACCGAACTGCATGGCCAAGCCTTTAATTTTTCGAACGAGAACCCCGTTGCGGTAGTGCATCTCGTTGAACGGCTATTAAACCTGATGGGCTCAGGTTTAGAGCCTGTTATCCAGAACAAGGCCACAAACGAAATTCGCGAGCAATACCTGAGCGCCGGCAAGGCGAAGCAGAGTCTTGGATGGCATCCACTTTTCGAGCTGGACGAAGGACTGCGAAGAACTATCAGTTGGTACAGCCAGTTTTTTGGAGTTGGCCAGTGACCATCCGTTATTCGATTAATCGTTCTCCGGCCGCAACGGCTAACAAGAGAGCTTGCCTCCGGGCGGTTGAAATCTTTCAAAATCTACAACCGATATCGTACCGCTCCCGGGGGATTGACTAAGCCATGAAAGTTGTGCTTTTTTGTGGCGGACTGGGGCTCCGGCTCCGAGATTTCGCTGAAAATCTTCCGAAACCGATGGTCACCATCGGTTATCGTCCAATTATCTGGCACGTGATGAAGTACTACGCCCACTTTGGACACAAGGATTTCATCCTGTGTCTCGGCCACCGAGCCGATGCCATAAAGAACTATTTCGTGCACTACGACGAATACATCTCGAACGACTTCACCCTGACAGGTGATGGGAAGAGCATGAATCTGATCAACCGGGATATACACGACTGGAAGATCACCTTTGCCGATACAGGCGCGAATTCCAATATTGGCGAACGGCTCAAAGCTGTGGAAAAATACCTCGAGGGTGAAGACATGTTCCTCGCGAACTACAGCGACGGGTTGACGGATCTTCCGCTCAATGAACAAATTCAGCATTTCTCGAGACATGGAAAAGTCGCGAGCTTTCTCTGCATTCGTCCTAACCTGAGCTTTCATCTTGTGACGCTGGATGGAGAGGATCTTGTGTCGGGCATCGAAGACATAAACCGAACTAATTTTCGGATTAACGGAGGCTACTTCATCTTTCGCAAGGATATTTTCAAATATATGCGCGAAGGGGAAGAACTTGTACAAGAGCCTTTTCGTCGGCTTGTGGAGCAACGACAGCTCCTTGCTTACCGTTATGATGGGTTTTGGGGATGCATGGATACGTTTAAGGATAAACAGCAGCTCGATGACCTTTACGCCAAGGGCAGTGCTCCGTGGGAGGTGTGGAAGTTGGGTGGCGTGAACGGTTGAGATGCTGCCCTTAACCCCAATGACAAAGGGACGTAAGCGGTGGCAGATTCTTTGCCTCGGTGCACACTCGGACGACATCGAAATTGGCTGCGGAGGTACAATTCTTGAATTGCTCCGTGTCCGTCAGAACGTAGACGTCTACTGGGTAGTTTTCACATCGGGCGCGCAGCGAGAGCGCGAAGCACGGCGCAGCGCAGACCTATTCTTGAAAGGGGCGGCGAAGAAAACGGTTACCGTCTTGGATTACAGAAACGGATTCTTTCCATTTATAGGCACTCAGATTAAAGAATACTTTGAAAAATTAAAAGCCGAAACTTCACCAGACATCATCTTTACCCATACGCGAGACGATTTGCATCAGGATCACAGGATTATCAACCAGCTTACATGGAACACGTGGCGCAATCACATGATCTTGGAATATGAGATTCCGAAATATGATGGAGATATGGGCACACCCAACTTCTATGTCCCTTTTGATCGCAAGACTTGCGAGCGCAAGATAAAATACTTGATGACATGTTTTGGGACCCAGCGCGACAAGCACTGGTTCACTCACGATACTTTTGCAGGACTCATGCGTATTCGTGGTCTTGAAGTGGTCTCCCCCGGTGAGTTTGCAGAGGGATTCTATGCACGCAAGATGGCAGCTCACTTTTAGCTCAGATCGTTGCAAGGGATTCTAGGAAAGCCATGGCAGAAAACAGCCACAACGTCCGCGTCAGTATCGGAATGCCCGTTTACAATCGGGAACTCTACGTTTCCGAAGCTATCGAGGCGCACCTTCGGCAGACTTACAGCGATTTCGAGCTGATCATTACGGATAACCATTCCACGGATCGCACCGAGGAGATATGCCGCGCCTATGCAGCGCGCGATCGGCGTATAAAAGTTTTTCGTAATCCAGAAAATCTGGGCGCGGCAGGAAACTTTGACCGATGCTTTCAGCTCTCCCAGGGTGAGTACTTCCGCTGGCATCCATCCGACGATCTCGTTGGACCCGAGCTTCTTGAACTTTGCGTTGAGGTCCTGGACCGGGATCCTTCGGTCATGACCGCTTACCCGCGTACGCGGCTAATCGATGCGGCGGGCAAGATTATTAGCGATTACGATGAAAATCTGCATGTGATGAACGAACGTCCGAGCGAGAGATTTAAAGAAGTCTTGCGCCGCTTGCGTCTCTGCAATCTACATTACGGGTTAAGCCGGAGAGCTAAACTGGCAGCAACCGGCCTGCTTCGCCACTACCCAGGCGGTGACATTCCCATGATTGCCGAGATGGCCCTCTATGGCAAATTCTATGAAGTTCCCGAGCATCTCTTCTACCGCCGTATGCACGAAGAGGCATCAAGTGCGATGAAGGACGTCAAGGACGTGATGGTATTCTTTGACCCGAAAAAGAAGGACAAAATGTTCCTGCGGCATTGGGTGCACCTAGGCGCCCACTACCGATCTGTATGGCGTGCCCCGATTCCTTTGAGTGAAAAGCTCAATCTTTCCGGATATCTTCTAAAGGAGCTGAGGTGGGGCCACAGGGAGTATGCAGGTGAACTCTCCGTAGCAGCCCGCCAGTTTCTTCGGCGCGCGCGTCATCCTTAATAATAGAAATCTGAACTTTACGGACTTCTATTGGTCTGACTTCTTGTCTGCGGTGCCCGCCGCCGGTGTGTTTGGGCGGCCAATTGAAACCTTCAGGGAGCCATCCTCCGGATCACTATAGCTGATATAGATTATGTCATCGTGACTGATCGCGATCGAGGCGTAGCGAAGCCGGAAGCGGCCAGTTGGTACGATTATTTGCGCTTGCCAATTCGTTCCATTCCAGAAGATGTGCCGAAGAGCGCCCGCATCCTCATAAACAATGTGAGGCTGCCCCTTACTATCAAGCGCTTGGACACTACGATAGCCCGCCCAGCTTGGGGACGGAGTGATACTCGAGAGGGTTTCGATTGACCAGCGGCCGTCGTCCTTCTGCTTAGCATATTTCAGTGCTCCCTCCTCGAAATAGCTAATCATCGCTTGCCCTTGGGGAGTCAGGATCAAGCAATTTCCCATTCCGCGACCCGGTTGCTGGCTGCTAGGGCGCGAGTCGACAGGGACAATGTGCCAACGATCGCCGTCGTAGTATGCATATTTCAGTTGCCCACTGACATAAGCATCAAAGCTCAAATGAGGCCGACCCTGCCGGTCCAGCACCATCGTATGCCACTTTCCAGTTTGGGCGTCCCAATCAATAGTTTTGGCGAGCCATTGCCCGTCTTGCAGCACAGCATGTCTTATGTGCAGGTAGTTTGTGTCTTGCGGGGTACGCTCTTGATACCAAGTGACGTGTGGAATCTGTGTCTGCGTCTGATCTCCCGAGACTGCAACTGAGCAGTAATAGGCAATGGTCCCAGCACCCGGCGAGATCTCTTCTTTTTGCCAAACCTGACCGTTCCAATGTGCATAGCGCATGGTTCGCTGCGTATAGCAGATATGTGGATTGCCTTGTGAATCTAAAGCCAATGAGGCGAAACTGGCTTGGGTGTCGACCTCGGTGCTCCACCATTTCCCACTTGCAACGTCTCGGAATGCATACTTAACGTGATCTCCCTCAATTGTAAAAGCAATATGGACATTTCCTTGCGCATCAACGGCCAGAGAACTGAATCTTGCGGAAGCGTCGACGGATTCTGTTCTAAATGTCCAGGTATTGCGATCCGCCGCCGATATTGGCGGTAAAAGTCCGGCCCAGAACATAAGGGCCAGGAAGACTATGTGGCTCCGTTTTCTCATCATTCCCAGTTTCTGTCGCATATGCTCTTCACATGGGATACGAGCAGAGACGGCCGAGAACCGCGAAGGCCGTGATTTTGAGTCAAGGGATGCGGTGATCATATAGTGATGGATTACCACGTCGAAACCTCATCCGCTTTCCAGGCAGGCGTCAGAACCGGGACTTGCGTCTGAATTGCCCGAACCTCTTTCTTATATAAAATCTTGAGCGTAATGAGGACTGCAACAATTTGCCAGAACAGATCAAAGTAAGCACGCCCGAGAAAAGCTCCGCTGACCATGTAGCCGATTATGCTTAGCTCGACAATACTTGAGTAAGAAGCCACCCATCGGAGACTCTCGTTGCCGGCAACTTGCTTCCGGAGTCGGCGGGCGCTGAAAATGCAACTAAACAACAGACCAAGAAAGATGGCCAAGCCTACGAATCCCTGCTCTGCCATTACTTGAAAATAGATACTATGGGGGCCGGACGAGGTGTGACCCGCAAGCCAGGCGCGCGGATCCCGGGAAGAAAACAAGGCAAACAGATTAGGGGTAAAGCACTCGAACCCCGCACCGGTTATCGGATAGTGCTTGGTCAAGTTCCAGGCGAAAGCCCAACTCGTTAAGCGTTGTTGTGCCGATTCGTCTAGCGTTCCGCCCAAGAATGCGTGCATGCGCGCCTCCCAGGCTGACGGGGCAAATGATATAACCATGAAAACCGTGAACGTTATTAGAAAAGCGCTCAGCAATCTGTGCCGGGACCTTAATGCCAGAGTAGTCATAATCGCGGCCAACCCAAGCAATGCGCCTCGCGAATAGGTGAGCAGGACAGCAAAGGCGCAGCAGAAAAACATGATCCAAAAAAATATTTTGAGCTTACGATTTTCTTCTTCGCGGGCCAGAAAGAAAAGCATCGGGACGGTCATATTTAGTGCTAAGCCAAAATCGTTATTGTCTGCGATGAAGGAGTTTGGAGGGCCCCAGACACGGAATTGTCCGCCAGTTAAAATTCCAAAAATCGTGCCCTTCAGCGCGAGAATGCCAAAGCTGAAAGCAGTCAACATTAAGAGATATTTCAGTTTGTTCTTAGAACTGACCAAATAAAATGTAAGGATGGTCATGATCATGATCTTGCTCAGTTCGGTCAATCGAAGAGCTGCATCAGTGAGATGGTCGGCGAACAGCGGTTCAAAATGAGCATTCAGAAGAGTGATTCCGGTCCAAGCCCAAAAAGTTAGGAGCAGAAGAGTCTCTCGGGTGAGCACGAACCGGTTGCCCTTCCTTGTGAAAAATGCCCCGACAATAGTAGGAATAGCAATCACCAAGGCTACAGGGAAGGTAGTAGCGAAGCCCCAGGCGAAGCGATGCGGGTTAAAGTACGCGATCCATGACCACATCAGCACCCCAAAGTACGGATAGAAAAGACAGACAGGGGCAGCACCCAAGATGAGTCCTACAACAATATAGTCTCGCACTCTTTTTGCTCCAGAATAAGCTCAGCCAGAGCTGTAAGCCGCGCCGCTGATCACAGATCCTGGCGCGAATTGTCCTTTACGCGAACTGGCAGATAAGAATAATGTCATCATCTTAAAAGCAAACGTGGCTAAATGGCGTTCTTCACCTAATGACACTCGGTACAATTCATAGGGATTCACGCCTGGTGTGTTGACGCCCCAGATCGTTGTCGATGCCGTTCGATAGCCACACCTCGCCACAGCTTGCTCTGTGGTTTTGTAGTCCGCGGGCTTACCAAAAGGATAGGCGAAATGCGAAACTGGCACTCCCAAGTGTCTTTCAAGGATGGCCTTCGATCCATGCAGTTCTTCATCCAAGGCGGAAGGACTCAAACGACTGAGCGCAGGGTGAGAAAGCGTGTGCGCCCCGAAACCGATACCAGCCGCGTGCATGGTCCGAATCTGGTCCCACGTCAGCATACGATTGGCGATTCGGTCGTGTCCTAATGTAACAAGGCGTTCCAGGTCACGGCAGAACTCCTTCCGTTGTTCGTCCGGGACAGTTCTTAGCCACCCGATAATCTCTTCCGCAGCTTGCAATCGAACCCGATGGTTTGCGAGAAAGAATCGCCGGGGCTTATCAAGCATCAAATCGAGCTTCTCGGGGACCGCCAGGTCAAGGGCCAGGAAAACTTTGTCGTACCACGACACTTCGCCGCTCTCGATGGCGCCCCCTGTAACGAATATCGTCGCAGGAATTCCGTATCTCTGAAGGACAGGAAAAGCATGAGTGTAGACATCACGATAACCGTCATCGAAAGTTATCGCGACGGCGGGCTCCGTTTTGTCGGGATTCAGGAGTTCTTTGTGGACAGTATCGAGAGAAACGATCCGATATCTCGAACGGAGGAAGCGCATCTGCGCTTCAAAAACTTCGGGTTCAAGTTGCGAATAGAGCGGCACGCCCTCCGTTCCAACGCGGTGATAGCACAGAATAGCGAATTTCGGGCCATGCGACCTTGCCAAGGAAGGGCGACGAGGTGAGTTGAAATGGGTTAGTTCGTAACCTCGCGACACCCGTTGGAGTATTCGCAGCAGTCCGCTGTTGTAGAGAGAAGAGGCCAATACCTTCTTCCATATCTTCTTCGGGCTGTCGACCGAGCCTACCAGTTCGCCCGCGTCGTCCGATGATCTGGAGGTTTTGTGTGCGTTCCTGGATTTCCACCAGTCTAATAATCGGCTCGGGAGCGCATGCTTCACCTTGTCTTTGGTATGCTGCACGACGATCGGCAATTCCACGCGAACGTACCCAGAGACACTTTTCGGCGCCAAGGTCAGCCGCCAACTCGTTTTCTCTTGAGCTCCCCAATCGGTTTTGTGACGTCCTATACCTCCTAAAAAATCGTAGGTGTGGATGCGTCGTTCTATGAGGCTGCGGATTGTTGCAGCGCGAAGACAAATCCCCGGACTAACGTGATTGCACTGGACGTCGAATCCTTCCTGGAGCAAGAAGTAAACACCTCGATGTACGAAACCAAATTGGCTAGCCAAAACGACGCCATTCACACGCAAGCGTGTCATGTATAGCCACCCGCGTCGAAAAAGTGCCTGTGTCAATTTGTGGTAAAACTCTCTCTTTTCGTTATTCTTAAACACGCCGCTCTGCTGACGAAAGGCCCACCGACCGGAATGAAGAGCGAACAGGTCATGGAGCCAACTAGGGATCTGCTCCTCGTAGCTGAGGACTTCGAACGAGCCGTCCCATTGTTCTACATTTCTCAAACAAGCGCGGACTGTAGTTCGGAATCTAGGCCGGAGCGTAGCCAAGAAAGCGTCCCAGGCGTCGGGTAGCTTTCGGATACCACACGCAACTTGTTCGCTATTCAAAAACCATCCGCTATGTCGCTTCAGGGAAAGCAGAGGCTCCAGGCTCGGCGAGCATTCGGGAATCTCGGAAATCTGCAAAATGTCCCATTCTTGGCTTAGTGTCTTCAGATGATCCAAAAACGCAGTGACAACCTCGCGTTCGTGCCCCCTGACCACAATAAAATCGAGGTAGTCAGAATCAAAAGTGCCGTCACCGAGAAATTTGACCGTGCGGCTTGTGGTTCCAGATTCGACGCAAAGAGGCGCGATGCCTAGACACGTCCCGCTGAGGTCGCGCGCAACGAGAATCAGGAGTTCCTTCCTCTCGCCATACGCAGCCCACCAGGATGCCATCCATTCCCAAGTCAGAAAGATTGTATCCGCAGCACTCTGTTCGAGAACTGAATTCCATTCTCGGTGCATAGCAAGGAATACTGGGGCGGTACTGATCCGCTCAATGCGCATGGATACCCTCTCGAGCCGCTTTCTCAAGATGGGTGCGATGCCAGAGTTCCAGAGCAATCAAGTACCAAATTACCTCGCCGTAATATGCCGTATGGCCGCCGCGATGCAAATTCAAAAGGTGATCGTAAAATTGAGGGCGGAAATATCCACGCTGGCGCGTACGAGAATCGTTCAAAATATCCAGCCCGAGAGACTTGAGATTCGTGTCCTGAAGGAACCAGTTTCCGATGGGAACGCCGAAACCATGTTTTTTCTTGAACAGCACAACATCGGGAAGTACGCCTTTCATTGCGCGCTTGAAGATAAAACGCAATGTTGAACCCTTCAGTTTGAGACTGGTTGGAATTCTTCCGGAAAATTCGGCTAGACGCCGATCGAGCAAAGGATATCGCACGCGAACTCCCGCGAGTTCGGCAGTTCCGGTCACCTTTCGAAGGTCGTTGTCAGCCAAAATGATTTTAAGGTCGAGATGCATCATGCGGTTCAAATCGCTTGAGGCTGTGGCATTGTTAAAGTGACCCTCAGCAATGTTCATCCAAGTTTCGCGGGGTGCTTGCTTTAAAAAGTCGGGCTCGAAAACCTTTTTGGGATCCAAGGTTAGGAAAATGTTATAAGAGAACGTGCGATTCGGGTTGGGAATACTCGCCCGTTTGACGTACCGACGCGGTAAGCCTAGGACGCCGTTGGCAGGTAGCACGGATGTCAAGGGTTCCACAATTCCTCTGCGCACCCACATTGGAAGGCGATGGTAGATTGCAAATCGCTTATCGGTCCCATAGCGCTCGTTCCCGGCGAACAGCTCGTCTCCGCCGTCACCAGCCAGTAGGGTATCCACGCCGTTCCTTTTAGCCAAAAGTGCGCAAAGATACGACGCGAGGGCTGAAGAGTTTGCGAAAGGCTCGTCATAGTAGCCCACGATCTTGGGAATCGCGTCGATTGCATCTTGCGGGCTCATGCAAAGCTCGTGATGTTGAGATTGAAAACGCTTAGCTGTGACGCGAGCGTACTCTATCTCCGTGTACGCCTGAACGGGGAATGAAATCGAGAAGCAATGAGGTCGAGGAAACAGTTCGGACATGAACGCCACAACGCTGCTACTGTCAGTTCCCCCACTCAGGTAGGCGCCTGTGGTGTCCGCGTTGCAGCCGTCGAGATTGCGATGTACGGAATCGCGGAGTTGTTCCCTGAGCGATTCGGCCCAATTTTGTACGCCGGCTTCATCATCTTCCCGGTACTCCAGATCCCAATACTGCTTCTGGCGTGTGAAATGTCCGTCGTATATCAAATAGTGGCCCGGCTGCAGCCTTTCGATATCCCGGTGGATTGATAGAGGTGCCGTGACAACACTAAAAATGAGAAACTGCATTATGGCAGCGCTGTTTACGCCGCTAGCATTCTGCTTTGCTGCATATATCGCTCCTGACCTAGTCGAGAAAAGTAGCCGATTTCCCTCGCTGCAAAAGTAAAGAGTTTTCAACCCTAGAGGATCGATCGCCAATAAAAGCCGGCTCGTTTTTTCATCCCATAGGGCGATTGCAAACCCCCCTTCTAACCTCTTTACAAAAGAAGCGCCATCGAGCAGGTAGAGCCGTAGCAGGAGTTCGCCCCGCCCCATCTGCCTAGTGGATACGTCTTTGCTCTCCAGGTAAGCGCTGATTTCTTTCCAGTTTGTTAAATCCGTGTCAGCAACCAAAAGTGCTTCGGGGCAGGCAAAAAACTCCTGTGTAGTCCACCGGCGAGCGATACCGATGCCCATCGAAGAGCCGACATGGACTTCCTGCCCATCCTCGTCGGGCAGACTGAGCGCCGGCAACATTGATTCCACGTGCCGTCTGGAAATACTCCTTCCAGGTTCACAAATTCCGCAGATTCCGCTCACGCAAAGTCCTCAGATGGAAAAGTCTCGCGCCACTTTTTGTACATCAAGACAGACCAAAGATGAGCGGAACGATCGAATGTCCCGCGCTGGTGTTCGTTCCAAATATGTTTCAAGTACGACTGGTCCAAGATTCCGTCGTCGCCGGAGAAAATCGCTTCCCAGGCAATATCCTTCAATTCCCGGCGGAACCATCGGGCTAGCGGAATGGCAAAGCCCTGCTTGCGCCGATTCAGAATCTCCGGTGGAAGATCATCCGCTATAGACCTCTTGAAAATGTATTTCCCCGTCCTGCCACGCAGCTTAAGGCCGGATGGTATCCGCGCCGCCAACTCCATTAGGTGATGATCGAGTAAGGGAGCACGCACCTCCAGCGAAACAGCCATACTGGCGCGGTCCACTTTAGTTAGGATGTCATCCGGTAAGTAGGTCTTGATATCAACATATTGAATACGAGAGAGCAAATCGTCTGAACCAGATCGGTCATAGTAGTGTTGCAAGACACCGATAGAGTCATATCCTTTAAGACTCGCCATAAAATCTCGAGAGAGAAGACGTCTTTTCTCATCCGGTCGGAAGATCGAGATGGAATTGAAGTAACCTTCCAATGGCGACCGCGAAAGACTCTGGAAAGTTGCCTTACCTCGGAAAATACGCGGAGCCCACGCAAGAGGAGGATATAAGCGTCCTAAAGGCCCGAAAGCAAGGCGTCGCAGGCTCGCGGGAACGAACCTCCTCATTTCATTTTCCATACGATCAAAATAGTAGCGGCGGTATCCTGCAAAGTTTTCGTCTCCTCCGTCTCCACCCAGCGCGACGGTGACCGTTTGGCGGGCGACCCAGGAAACGTAATAGGTTGGGATGGCTGATGAATCGGCAAATGGCTCGTCATAATGCCAAACGAGTTTGTCAAGGATTTCAACAGCCTGCGGATGGATGGTTTGCTCGCGATGATCTGTATGAAATAGCTTTGCTACCGCGCGGGCATAATCGGCCTCATTATATTCTTCCTCTTTGAATCTGATCGAGCAAGTGGTCACGCTTCGGTTCATCAAGCGGCTCATCTGCGACACAATTGCCGAAGAATCTACTCCGCCGCTTAGGAATGCGCCCAACGGGACATCACTCATCAAGCGAATGCGAGTCGCTTCACAAAGAGCGTGTCTTATTGCCTCACACCATTCCTGTTCCGTCCGATCCTCGTGCCCACCAAACGAAATGTCCCAATATGACGTTTCTTGAAGGCCTTTCCTCGATGCGACGAGATAATGCCCGGGCAGCAGCTTCCGAATGTCGCGATAGATTGTCTTCGGAGCAGGGATATAGCCGAATGAGAAGTAGTCGGAGACTGCCTGCGCGTCAACCGTGCGCGGGACGCCATCAGCAGCAAGAAGACACTTCAATTCGGATCCAAACAAAATCCTTTGGCGATTAGCCGAATAGAAAAGAGGCTTCTTGCCTACCCGGTCGCGCGCCAGCAGCAGCTTTTGCGCTCGGGAATCCCAAATCGCGATCGCGAACATTCCTCGCAGCCTGCGAAAACAATCCTCCCCATATTCTTCGTAAAGATGGACGATGCTTTCCGTATCCGAACGTGTGACGAACTTATGACCACGGCTCAGCAAATCCCCACGAAGATCGGCGTAATTATAGATTTCGCCGTTTAGCATCACCCATATGGTGCCGTCTTCATTCGAGATAGGCTGGTGACCGCCCGCAACATCGATTATGCTCAGGCGCCGAAATCCGAGGCCGATGCCCTTCGCTGTGTAAATCCCTTCGTCATCAGGACCTCGGTGAATGATTGTTTCGCTCATCCGGCGAATAAGGTCTTCTGAGACTTTTTCGGAGCAAGCACTCTCGAAGATGCCGCATATTCCACACATGGCCTATGTCCGTCCCTTGGAGTGTAGTGCGGCCTTTAGAGCCACCTCTAGGTAGAGTTCGCTGTAACGATCAACCATGCGTTCCAAGCTAAACTTAGCGAGAACACGGCTACGGCCCATCTCCCCCAACTGGTCACGGACTTTTGCGTTTTCCGCCAGCAATTCCAGACATTTCGATAACTCAGCCACACTACCCGCGGCGAATAGCAGGCCCGAATGATTTTCTTCTATGACCTCGGGACTCCCCCCAACCCGTGTGGCGACCACCGGTAGCCCACACGACATCGCTTCCAGCAGCGTATTTGACATCCCTTCCGAATGTGACGGAAGGACAAACACATCCATGGCGTTCAGGGCGTCGCCAACATTTTCAGTAGCACCTGCAAATGTCACCCGGCCAAGAAGAAGCGGGGAATCCGTCACATAACGCTGATAACGTTGCAATTCGGGTCCGGAGCCGACCAGCAAAATGTGGACGTCAACGTCTCGCTGGAGCAGCATCTCCGCTGCTTGTAAGAGGGCGATGTGATTCTTGATTGGCACCATTCTTCCACAGCTGCCAATGACAAGCCGCTCAGCGGGCAATCCTAACTTCTCACGAATGGATTTCTTTACCTGCGGCCTGGGCGCAAACACTTTTGTGTCAACTCCGTTTGGAATGACACGGATTCGACCGGGAGAGAGCCAAGCTTGGCGCATATGAAACTGTCGGAGCTCATCGGTAACGGTGAAAATTACGTCGGCCAAGCCATACACACCGCGACGGAAGATGCGCCGACGGCGCGGAAGGCCAGTAAGGGTTTCCATCTCATAGCCGTGCTCGCTGTGGATGACTCCAGGAACCCGGGCCAACCAGGCTGCTGGCACACTTTCGATTGTTCCCCAGTTACGCGAGTGTACAACGTCGGGTTTGTAGTTCTTAATTACGTCCAGAAGCGAAAAAAAATGAGTTAATGATCCTTGCTTGGCAAGAGGGACGATCGCGATTCGAGGATGGTACTTCGCTGCTATCTCTGGATCGAAACCGCTGACGGGACAGATCACATTTTCGAACTGGGCTAGATCCAGATTAGTGATTACGCGAAGAGCAGCTAGTTCGGTACCGCCTAGACCGAGGTAGTTAAATATGTGGAGGATGCGCAACCGCCGTGAGCCAGAGATCCGTCGAGTTGTGTACGTTGTGCCTTTAGGTTCGCTGGCAATCTGCACGGGCGCACCAGCCTCTATTCCAACTATTGCGTTTGAGATTGGAGTAGTCAACGCTTACCTGACGGAGCCGGGGCTCCACTCACGAATTGTCGCTCTCCGTGCGGAGAAGAAACTATAGATTTCACCAAGCTATCAAGTCGGCTGAGGCGAGTCTCCCACGACAATGATTCGCGAAGGGAACAAGCAGCAGCTTGGGCCCGACCGCGAAACTGGGGATCATCAAGTACTAAGCGGATCGCGGCAGCAAAGTCTTTGGGAGCATCGGCTACGAGAAGAAGGTCGCGAGCGTCCCCAGTGACCGCGCGCGCTGGGCGGCTGGTTAGCACAACAGGTATGCCAGCAACTAAGGCCTCTAGAACCTTGTTTTGAATGCCTTGTGCAATCCGGAAGGGGGCGACAGCCACTGCCGCACCGTCAATATATTTGTGCACATCCAGCACAGTTCCCGTGACCACGACACCCGACTTGCGAGCCAACCTCCGAACCTGGGCCGTTGGATCACGCCCGACAATCAAGAAGCGCAATTCTGGATGTGTGACCCTCAAAAGAGGAAGTATTTCTTCAGCGAAGTACGTTACAGCATCGATATTCGGGTGATAATCCATTGTCCCTACGAAAAGCGCATAGGGCTGCAGATCTCGAATTTCTTGGCTCAAAGTTGGCAAATTGTTTACACTGGGTGACGTCACACCATTTTCCAACACTTCAATCGCTGAGCAGGAACCTCCGCCAAGTTCAAGCGCCTCTTGAGCTGTCGCAACCACGGAAAGATCAAAATTGTTAACGATCTGCCTCTCATACGCCGCAAGCAGGGAGCCTTCTCGTGCGTAAAGCCA
>WNFR01001246.1_pt1 | contig 26436 bp, 13 predicted proteins | sample 5400221 | NCBI WGS metagenome assembly WNFR01 (sample SAMN13153357, study PRJNA577476) | soil metagenome | isolation source: 40 cm soil under Madrone tree | place: USA:California | collected 2016-06-14
ATTGACAGCGTCTCCGATGCTTACCTGAGATCGCAGTACACCATCCTTAGCAGTGAGAGCCTGGCGCGCCGCGTCATTGACCAGCTCGGATTGGACGCGCTTGGGGAGTTCAATTCTCCAAAGTGGTGGTCCTGGCGCAAAGAAAAGAAAGCACCCGCGGGGCGAGTGTTTGCCACCGGGCCGAGTCGTGCCAGTCGAGAAGTCTATCAGCGGGTCCTCGAGCGATTTGAAGACCGGCTCAATATTAATCCGGTCAACCGTAGCCGGCTGGTGGCAATTCAGTTCGATTCCCACGATGCCGAACTCGCCGCGCGCGTCGCCAATAGTCTGGCTGAGAACTACGTGGAGCAAAACCTGGAAGCCCGGTGGGTGGCAACGCAAAAGGCTGCTGACTGGCTTTCGCAGCAATTGTTGGGCGTCAAGGGGAAATTGGAGGGATCGGAGGAGCAGCTGCAGAATTATGCGAGGCGTAACGACCTGGTCTTTCTGGAGACTGACAAGGGTCCAAGCCGGAATGTCGAGAACGAACTGGTCCAGCAATTGCAGGAAGAGCTGACCAAAGCAGAAGCCCAGAGGTTCGAGAAAGAAGCTCTCTATCGCGTGGTGGAGGCAGGTGACTACGAGTCCTTACCAAGGATATCTGAAAACAAGGTGATTCAGGACCTAACGGAGCGTTTGGCGGAACTCAAGCGAGAATACGCCCGGCTATCCACAACGTTTAATGAGGACTATCCCCGCGTAAAGGAGATCCAGAGCCAGGCCGATGAAATCGCGGCCGCGATCCAAGAACAGCGCAAAAGCGCTGCCAATCAGATCACAAACGACTATCTCGCCGCGGTCCGGCGGGAGGACTTGGTCCGGCAGGCAGTCCGCGAGGAGCAAAAAAATATGGATCAGGTGGCCGCGCGGGCCGTGCAATACAACATTCTCAAGCGCGAAGTAGACACAAATAAGCAATTGTATGAAGGCCTCTTGCAACGGTTGAAAGAAGCAAGTGTTTCCGCCAGCTTGAAGGCCAGCAACATCCGCATCGTAGATTCTGCCGAACCGCCCGCGAAGCCGCTGAGGCCGAATATCCCGCTGAATCTGGGCGTAGCCGCAATCCTTGGATTGGGGCTGGGTATTTGCGCTGCTTTCTTCCAGGAAAGACTGGACGACACCTTAAAAGGCACCGATGACGTAGAGAGGTTGCTTGGCCTAGCAGCCGTGGGTCTGATCCCCGCTGTTTCACAGCTAAATGGCAATCACCACGGCATGCACAAGTCGCTGGAAAACAGCAAAGCTCGAAGCCACAAAGAAAATGGGAACGGCCGGAGGCCGGCTGCGGCGTGGCATCGAATTGATGCGGAAGGACCGCAGCATACAGCGCTGGTCGAGGCTTTTCGTAGTCTGCGAACGTCGCTCTTGCTATCGACCGCCGATCGTCCTCCTAGTACCTTGCTTGTCAGCAGCACGCAACCCGGAGAGGGCAAGACCACCATCGCCAGCAATCTGGCCATTGCTCTCGCACAAGTCGGCAACCGAGTCTTGCTTGTGGATGCGGATTTGCGATCCCCTTCGCTGCACAGACTATTCGGAACGCAAGAGAATCTGGGTCTCGTCAGCTGCCTCGCAGGTCGTCAGGACTGGCGCACCGTTGTACGCCCCTCGGGATCGCCTGGCCTCGATCTGCTGTTTTGCGGGCCTGTACCTCCAAATCCATCGGAACTTCTCTCTTCCCGAAGTATGGGAGCGTTGATCCGATCCGCGCGGGAACAATACGAGTTCATCATTCTCGATTCGGCGCCCATGCTGGCGCTGGCGGACAGCCGCATTCTCGCCACACAGGTTAGTGGCGTCCTGCTGGTGGTGAGGAACGCAACGATACCCCGCGAACAGGTAAAGCAAACGCTATCCGGCATCCGCAGCGTGGGTGCGAATGTTGTTGGAGTAGCGTTGAACAGTGTGGACCTCCACACCATTGGTTATTACAACTACACTGCGGATGGACCGCCTGCTGGCATTCCCGCCGAGTGAGGTTTCCTGGAAGTGGATTCTCAGGGTACTCTAAAACAGCAGAAGTGAGCTGCGGCTCTCGTGTGAGGCTTTTTATGCTTCGAATTGCCGAAGCGGGTCTCAGCATCGCCATCTGGATTGCGGTGCTGGCGTTTGGCGGCACCTCACCGCCTTTTTTTTTCATCACTCAAGTGATCATTCTTGGGCTGGGAGTCGTACTCCTATCGGCGAGTCTGCGCACACCTCTTGCCGCCATCCGTTTCCCGCTGCCTGCCCCACTCTCTCTCATTGCCTTGGTACTGCTGCAAATCCTTCCATTCCCTGCTTTTCCTGGCTTGCGGGTCGGGTCATTGCGCTATGCGTTTGCGGGCCATACCGGCTATACACTCAGCGTCGCCCCGTATCAGACTGTTTCCCACCTTCTTCTGTTAGTCACCTATTTGACGGCCTTCTATCTAGTTCTGTTCGTCTGCGAATCCAGAGACGCAAAGAAGCGGCTTGTTTATGCTCTCATTGCGTTGGGAGGGTTCGAGGCTTTTTACGGTTTGCTGCAATATCTGACCGGGTGGCAACAGATTTTTGCTTATGTGAAGAAGTATTACGTGGAGGACGCCACCGGAACTTATATCAATCGCAATCATTTTGCGGGCTTGTTAGAAATGGTGCTGCCATTTACGTTAGCTCTTGCATTGCGCTTGGCTGGCAAACTGCGCCGTGCAGCTCAGCGCAGTGAAGCAAAGGTGCGCAGCATCTTATCCGCCGCGGAACTGCTTCCCTTGGTTTGTTTGCTCTTTCTGGCCGTCGTCATTTTCACTGCGCTCGTCTTCTCGCGCTCGCGCATGGGAATTCTTTCTGCCCTTGCTTCGCTAACTGTCGTTTTGGCTCTAGCCGGAAATTCCTCGCTGCCGAAGCGGACTCGAGTTGTGGTCGCCGCGCTGTTTTTCCTCGGCATCATCGGAATTGTGGCTTGGGTGGGAAGCGATCCTGTGATCACGCGCTTTGAGATTCTTGGACAGGAATACACTCAAACTGGCCAGAATCGCATTTCTATCTGGCGTGACACCCTTAAGTTGATTCGCCAGCATCCCTTGCTGGGTACGGGTTTGGGCACGTTTTCCGTGGCTTATACTTCCGTGCAAACCGCTTTCCTCAAGCAGCTCGTGGATCACGCCCACTGCGACTATTTGGAAGTGGTCAGTGAACTTGGGGTGCCGGGAGGCATCTTGGTGTTTGGTTCGATTTTCTGGATCCTCGCACGTGCCGTCCGGCGCTACCGCAAGGCGGAAGATCGCTTTGACGCTGCTGTTTGTCTTGGTTGCATCGGAAGTATCGCCGCCATCTTGATGCACAGTTTGGCCGACTTTAATTTGTACATTCCCGCCAATGCGCTGGTCTTCGTCGTCACACTTGCTTTGGCTTGGATGGGAAGTTGATTCCTCTTGCTCGCGGATCGACGGAAGGCCGATTATTTGGAAGCCAGCGTCGGCCTGCATCTTGCATTCGAATCGGACTCCTGCCCCTGCTTTTTGTTCACGGAGTTTTGGTGCAACCGAACGGCCAGGAAGTAAGAACTACCTATCTGGCACAGCGAGGAGATTGAGAAAATATACGAACAATGGAAAACCGGCCCACAGACAGAAGTTCCGGTATATCTTTAATAAGCGCTCCGTTGAGCGTTTCAAATTGCCCTGCTAAGGTATCCGTCGTCGGCTTCTAATACGATTTCCAGGATAATAAACGATGCTATTAACGATTCGTATGTCATTTTGTCCGCGAACGGCCCCTAAAGAGTTATAGAAATGAGTATGTAGATAATCGACTGCGATGCGAAACCCAAAGGCAGGGGAAAGCCGGTATTCAGCGCCGCCTCCAAACACCCATGCGGGATATTGAACGTGTCCTATATTCAACCCACCTTTTCCGTTTGGGAAGGGTCCGGTAACCCTTGCCCCGCCGACCAGTAGATGAGCGAATGTGCTCAGCAAGTTGCCATTCGAGGGATAAAACACGGGACCAACCAGGTAGCTGAGCACGCTCATGGGACGTCCGTTACTGTAGACGTTCGGGGCGCGCTCATAGCCAAGGTCCAATTTTGCCCCAAAGCGCTCGCCGGAATCTGCGGAAACGTTAACGTTCATTCCGCCCAGAACGGCACGCCCTGACGATGGTAACCCGAGACTGGTAACAGAATACCCGGCGCTCATGTTCCATGCGGGAGCGTAACCGGCGGGGAGGGCGGGGGGTTGTTTTATTGGCCGCATGGATAGAAACGCAGGAGCTGGTTGCACCAGTACTAGAATTGGCATCGGCGCGGGACTTGAAGCCGTCGTCATGGTCGTCACGTCCGAAGCTGGCGCGAAATCTTGTGCCCCAGTGAGGTCTTGCCCGGGAGGGGCAGGCTGGCCGGACGCAGGATGGTCTTGCGCTGTGATCGACATTGGCCAGATCAAAAGAGAAAAAGCGATCTTGAACACCATTCGCATGAGTAGACCTAGGGTTGGGCAGGAACGCTACGCTCCGCCTTGCGGCGGCCAGATCATGCACTTACAGACTCTTTTTATAACGAGCTGAGTTGCCTGAACAATCAGGTAAACCCCTTCTTTGTAGCTCGGAACATCACTGAATCGGCCGGGAAGGTACAGCGAATTGTCCACCTCCCGTACTTTATCGAGTGAATCTGCATGCGCAGCGAATGTTTTAGACGGGGAAGGTTACGGGTGTCTTGGGATTTGAAGTACACCACCCCGTATGGTCAAAAAACTCGTCCTGGGCGCTGTCCTGAGCCAGAACTCATTGCTCTGCCCACGTTGATGATAGATCAGGCCCGGGGGGGCTTTTGTCAGGGGAGATTCCCGGCATCCTTAATATCGTCGAGAAGTTTGCGTGTAGGCGGGGGTTCGAGTGAATGGAGAAACTAAGCGGATGCGGTAACCGAATACCTGCGCCATGCGTAGTAACATCGAGAGCTTATGATGCCAAAAGGCAACGGTTCCGCCGTGCGCGCCGAACGCGTTTCGCGCCACTATCAGATGGGTTCCGCGCTGATTCGAGCGGTGGATGACGTCACACTCGAGGTCCGCGCCGGGGAATTCCTGGCGCTGCTCGGAAGTTCCGGGTCGGGGAAGTCTACGCTTTTAAATCTCATGGCGGGCCTGGATCGCCCCACTTCCGGCGCCATCTTCGCGCAGGGCCGTAATCTTTCCGAGATGAACCCGCTCGACCTGGCGCGCTATCGCAGCCGCACCGTCGGCATGGTTTTTCAGTCTTTCAACCTCCTTCCGCGCATGACCCTCGAGGAGAACGTCGAGCTGCCCTTGCGTCTCGCCGAGGTGGATCGCGGTGAGCGCGCGGGGCGGGTACGGGAAGCTCTGGAGCGCGTGCGTCTCGAAAAGCGTTTGACACATCGCCCCAGTGAACTTTCCGGCGGGGAACAGCAACGCGCCGCGCTGGCGCGGGCGCTGGTGAATCGCCCTACCCTGCTGCTGGCCGACGAGCCGACGGGCAATCTCGACAGCGCCAGCGGTGAATCCATCATGGTGTTAGTGCGCAAAATCCAGCAATCGCTCGGAATGACCATCGTGCTGGTCACGCACGAACGTCCTCTCGCCGAGAGATTTGCCGATCGCATCGTCTCTGTTGCCGACGGCAAATTGGCGAGCGACGCGGTGCAATCGTGAAAGCTGGCGACCTCGGCGAACTCGCTCTCCGCAACCTGCGCGAGGCCATCTTGCGCAACTCACTGACCACGCTGGGAGTCGCCGTCGGCGTGGCCTCTCTGGTCGCCATGCTTTCGCTTGGCGTCGGCCTGCAAGAGCTGGCCTCGAAGCGCCTGGCCAATTCCGGTTTATTTGATACGGTGCTCGTTACCTCGCGTCGCAATCTGCGTGATTTCAACCGTCCCTCGGCGGAAAAATCTGCATCCCCGCAAAAACTGCGATCTCTCGACGAAGACGCCCGCAAGGAAATGGAAAGCTTGCCGAATGTCATCGAAGTCTATCCGCAGATTCGCTTCCCCACGGAAGTGCGTTACGCGGGCAATCCCTATGCCACGGTCGTGGCGGGCGTGCCTGCTTCAGCCCGTGGGAATGGCGCCTACGATGGCATGCAGGGCAGCTTTTTTTCGAGCCCGGCCGCCGACGAGGGTATTCTGCAGATCGAATTTGCGAAGGACTTATCCGATCAGCCTTCCACGCTGATCGGCAAGGAGCTCGTGGTGCGCTACGTCGAGCGCCAGCCGCTCGCGCCCCAGCGTGCACCGACGGATCCACCGAGCGCCAGAAATGTCGACCGCTCCGCGATAACATCTCCTAATGACAGTGCGAGCGAAGGTTTTTCCATTGTTCCTCGAGAGAAGAAACTCCGGATTGTCGGCATTGTCGAGACCGAACCGGCCGCCGGGTTTGCCGGTTACGGTAACGGCCGCTTGTTCATGCCGCTTGAGGTTGCGTCGGCGTTGCGGGCGGCACAGGTGAATGATTTGCGGGATGCCGTGCGCACATCGAACGGCAAACCCAGCTATTCAAACCTAACCGTTCGCGCCAAGAGCCCCTCCCAGGTGGAAGCGATTGAAACCTCCATCAAAAACATGGGCTTCTCCACCTTTTCCTTGCTCGACGCCACCCGCAATTTGCGCCTCTTTTTCACTATCTTCGATCTTCTCCTCGCCATCTTCGGCAGTTTGGCGCTCACCGTAGCCACCATCGGTATTATCAACACTCTGGTGATGGCCATTCTTGAGCGCCGGCGCGAAATCGGAATCCTCAAAGCACTCGGCGCCGCCGACCGGGACGTGAAACAGCTCTTCTTCGTCGAAGCCGGAGTCATGGGTCTGCTGGGCGGGGTCTTCGGCGTGGGTATCGGCTGGCTCATCGGCAAAGCCGTGACCTGGGGTACGAATGTCTATTTACAGCGCCAGAATTTGCCCCCGGCCCATGTGTTCTCCGTGCCGTGGTGGCTGGTCCTGAGTGCGATTGCCTTCGCCATCGTCGTGAGTCTCGCCGCCGGACTTTATCCCGCAACGCGCGCCGCGCGTCTCAACCCCGTCGAGGCTCTGCGGTATGAGTAAATCCCGGCTCCTTCCTGGGGCTGCGCTGCTCTTGGGTTGCCTCGCCTTGCCTCGCCTCGTTTTCGCCACCGGCCGGGCCGAATGTCTTTCCGCACCTAGCAAAATCCTGGGTCATCCCGTCGCTTACTGCGTGCTGCTGCCACCCAGCTACGACGCGGAAAAGACGCGCCGCTATCCCATTCTCTATCTTCTTCACGGCCTCGGTTACAACGAGCAAATGCTCATCCATTCCGGCGGTTTCAATCTCGTCGAGGACCTTTGGGAGCGTCATCAGCTCGGTGATTTGCTGATCGTCACACCAGATGGGGGTTCCAGCTTCTACATAAATTCCCGCGACGGCCACCGTCGTTATGAGGATTTCTTTCTCCGGGAATTTTTGCCGCAGATCGAGAAACGATATCGCGCCCAGGCCGGGCGCGCCACTCGGGGCATCGCCGGAATTTCCATGGGCGGATACGGCGCGCTGCATCTGGCCTTCCGCCATCCGGAGCTCTTCGGCTCACTTGGCGCCCACAGCGCGGCCCTGCTTGAGAAACTTCCCACAGTCACAGTCAGCGATTCCCGCCAGCTAGCCAGGTCGCGGATTCTCGGTGACGTATTCGGCTCACCGATCGACCCCGTCTTCTGGAAACAGAACGACCCGCTGACCCTCGCGCGCACCGCGAGTCTCGCCGGATTGCAGATCTACTTTGATTGCGGTTCGGAAGATGATTTTGGTTTCGACGCCGGTGCCGTGGCTCTGGACAAAATGCTTGGCTCGCGGCACATTCCCCGCGAGTTCCACCTCTACCCCGGCGGTCACAACTGGATGTACGTGGCAGAACATTTGCCCGCTCTGCTCCAATTTCATTTTCGCGTATTCGAATCAGCCTCGCGTCGGCGCAATTCCCGACAATAATTTTGCGGCTCATTTGTGTGGCGTCCATATATCGAGAACGCTCTAGAGCATGTTATTCACCTTCTACAAGCGACACGCGAAGCGCAAGGTCAAATTGAGGAAGAATTCTTCGCGCGGCGAACCCCAGCAGACCGGAAATACAGTCTCGCGGTCCTTCTCTTGGGGCCGACACCAGCTCCCGTACCCCAGAGTTTTCGGGTCAGCGGAAATGCGACAAGCGCTAAGGAAATGAGAAATCCTTTTCATATTCTGGCTAATTTCTTAGGGTGCTAGCTTATCCGACCCCGTAAATGTTGCAGAGTTTCACCCATGCTCGTAGACACCGTCGGGGATAGAACGGCTGGATCTATGGCAGGTGTTCCCGGCAGTAGCGATAAACAGTGTCCTCATCGCGGCAGCTAAGGATTTCAGCGCGGCCGCGAGCGCTATCTGTTCCTCATAGCCGTCTGTGGTGATTGCAGTTGCCTGAGTCGCAGGCTGACGACCTGCTCTGCGGCGCTAATTTTATCTTTCAACAGCTCAGGATGAGTTTCAGCCATTGCCTGTGGGTAGTGGTTCTGCCACAGCGGATATTTCAGAATCCAGTGCGGGTGAAGTTAAGATTTGCCAGATGTTTAGGGCCCGGTCTGCATTGTTCAGCCTACAGAACGTGCTGGAGATGGAGTACTTATACTTAAAGGCGCTGATGCTGGGAATGGCGTTTGCTTTTGGTCTGGGCGGGCGGCACCTGGCCCGCAGGCTACTGGAGAGTCTTCTCGGACAGAAGGAGAAAGCAAAACATGAAGAGCCGCAACCGTTGTGAAGTCAGGTAGATCTTTGGCCGGCGGCCAGTCAAGCGTTGTTAGGCTCGTTCACTCGCTCGGTTTCGAGAAGGATTGGCGGCTTCGAGCATCGCTACAGGAAAGTATTGGAACAGCTCGGCTAGACGTAAGGACGGTTGCCCGCTGGGGGACTTGCTTGCTGACAGCTCTTCGCCAGTGAAGACGTTCTGCCACGAGGCGGGTGCCGTGGCGGGCAAGAGAAGGTGGGTATCTCCCCAAAACTGGGGTTGGCTTGGGGAGTTCTCTACGGCCCCGGCACTTGCCAGCCACTTTGGGAATGCAACGAGCAGCCATTCTCCTTCTTTACGCCGGCAATACACCGAAACATTCTCCTGGCGGATACCTGATGCTGTGGCTAGCGAAAAGTCGCCCTGCGAAAATAGCTTTCCGTGCCTCCGCCGATAGTTCAGCGCCTTCCAAATGAGGTACAGCTTGATCCGGCCATCGCGCCAGTTTTTTGCCAGTCTGTCCGTAACACAAATCAGCTGGGCCGCTTTGCCCTGCTGCATTCGGGCTAGCGCCCCTTTGCGTTTCCTAAAGTCGACGGGCTGCCGATTATCAGGATCGACGAGGCGAAAATCCCAGAGCTCGGAACCTTGGTAAAAATCCGGAATACCAGTAGAGATGATTTTTAGGAGTGTTTGGCTCAAACCGTTGATCATGGCGCAGTACGCGATGTGGTTGTGAAACGTCGCGAAGTCCCTGAGGAAGGCATTGTCTCTCCGCGAGTCAAGGATTTCCGCGATAAAGCTTTTGAGCGCGTCTTCGTGTGGGAGATTCGGCAAAGTCCAGCGGGTATGAACCTTGGCTTCGCGCGTAGCTTTTATGGCGTAGGCTTGCAACCTCTGACTGGCCGCGGCGCGCTCTTCGGCGTCGAATGGCCACATGCCAATGAGCGTTTGATACAAGAATGTTTCTTCGTTGCGGTCAGGCACGGGCTGCCCCTGAATCACTTTTCTGTGGCCGGCATTCAGCTTAGACCAGCAATGTAGATGGCGCTCCCAGTCTTCAGGAATTTCAGAAAGAACATTGATGCGTGCCCGGACATCTTCGGATCGCTTTGTATCGTGGGTAGTGCTGGCATTCAGAGATTGCGGCCATCTCTGTGATCGCTCTTGTACCAGCTCATGGAATAGTTCCGGTGATGCCGCGGAGGGCCGGGGATCTCCGCCAACTTCATTGAGAGAAACGAGCGGGTTGTAAACATACAAAAACGTGTCCTCGAACGATTTGGCCATGATGGGGCCGGTGAATTGTTGCCAGCGGATTACGAACGCAAGCCTTGCCTCGCGCTGTGCCGGGAGAAGATGCGGGTGATTCCGTAGTAAAAAAACGTCTCTGATGAAAGCGAAGCTCTGGGGATGAAGTTGCGGCTTGAGCGCCTGTGCTTCGGCTAACGCTTGCTCGATTACCGCTTGGTCTTCTGGAGACAACTCGAGGTTTCGAATATAGGTCCGATATACGCCGAGACATGCAGTGGTTTCGTTCAGCGCCTGGGTCAACTCGAGGAGCGGGACGTCTCGCGCATAGCGGTCTTGGCTGGCCAGCATGGCCATGTGATTACCGAGCGAACGGAGTTCCGCGCCAAAAAGGGTAGACATCACGAGTTTCTTTGCCTGATACAACAGGTCGCGGTAGTCGACCTGTCTGTCGAGGAAATCAAAGTAGATTCGTTCGAGGGACTGTGCTCCTTTCGGGTGGACAAAGAGACAGTTCACTGCGTTCAGAAAGTCGTAGCCCGTGGTCCCCGCGACCGGCCAATCGCTTCGTAACCTCTCGTTGCGCGCGAGGATTTTCTCGACATAGACCGGGATCCGCTTTGATTCCGCTGATGGCGCAGGCTGGGCAATCCGCTCGTTGAGGCGATTCAAGTAGCCGAGGGGGTCCCGAAGACCGTCTATGTGATCGATCCGTAAGCCGGAGACGGCGTTTTGTTCAACTTGACGAGCGACCTGAGAGTGCGTGGATTCGAATACGAGCGGATCTTCGACGCGAGCGCCGACTAGATCGGTGATGGTGAAGAATCGGCGGTAATTGATCTCCTGATTCAAGTTTTGCCAGTACGCCAAAATATAAAACTGTTCCGCCAGGAGCCGCTCGAGCGGTGAGAAGCTCGCAGGATTGCTTTGGACTCCTTCAAAGTCCTTCAAATTATCGAGAAGAAAGGCGTGGACGTCCGCGTTGGCCGAAACCAGTTGGCGCAGGCGTGCTACCAGCTGTTCGAATTGAAGGCGCTTTTCACCCATCGTGGCTGTAATTGCGCTTGCGGTCTTGCGGTCCGACAGAGAGACTGCGGCGGCGGCGATCCCTGCGTACTCCTGGAATGCGGGCGAATCTTCACCCAATTTTGTTTTGAGGTCATCCAGGCGGTGCTCCAGAATCCGCCGGTAGCTTCGCGGGGAGAGGGGGAAGAGCCATTCGAAATATTGAACGTTGAATTTTCCCTCAGCGTAAATCAAAGCAAGGTCCTGGTTCTCCAGTACCTCCGCGAAAGGGCGTCCTAAGAAGGGAAGCAGGATTTTGCCTTCGAGAGCACGCGAATGCCAATCGATATCGAAATAGGACGCATAAACGGATTCGGGCCCGTGCTCCAGGACGTCCATCCACCAGGGGTTTTCGCTGCTGGCGGCCATGTGATTGGGAACGATGTCCACAATCAGGCCCATGCCGCGCTTTTCGAGTTCCTCGTGGAACGCTTGGAAGTCGGCTTCGGTGCCCAGTTCAGGATTCAAATGGCTAGGATCGATAACGTCGTAGCCGTGACTGCTGCCGTGCCGGCTGCGCAAAATAGGAGAAGCGTAGATGTGGGTCACACCCAGGTCGCAAAAATAATCGAGCAGGTCTGAAGCATCGCGGAAGGTAAAGTCTTTATTGAATTGCAGACGGTACGTGGCGGAAATCGTTGTGCTAGCCGGCATGTTGTCCTAGGCATGGATATGCAATTTTTTCCGGATCATGGCGAGCTCGTTCAAAGTACTTCGGGCAGCGGCATCGTCTTTCTCGGCTTGGGGACGCAGTTCGTCCATGGTTTGGATGAGCGGGCGGAAACAGAAATTCTGCACTTCCCAGAGGTTGACCGGGAAAGGAAGAGTAGCGGTAAATTCCAGGAGCTTTCGGAAGCTCTGCGCGCGGTCGATATCGGCAGGCTGGCCCGCGAAAGCATCTGCCTCTTTTTCCAGACGAGTCCGCAAGGCGTATTCCAAACCGCTAACGTCAAGTTTCACCCTGGTTGCAGCTGCCTCCTTCAAAGAACTCTGAATGCCGTCTATATCCAATTCGGGCCGTTCAATGGCTTGCTTGAGCTGGCTATTCAGGGCAATTTCGGCTGCCGATTGAAAGGCGGCAGGAATGGGAATGCCCAAATTATTCAGGAAATGGATAAGGGGCGCGTGGTTCTCGAATATTTCACGGTACGCGGCCGAAGCTGATGCCAGAGAATCATTGAGAACGTTATTGACAATCTTTCTCTGCTCGTCGCGGAAGAGGGTGCGAAGTGAGAAGGGGCTTTCCGGAAAGGCCTGGGTTATGGCATTAATCATGCCTGGCGTATCGGCTCTCGAGAAGGTCTCGGCGAGAGTTTTCTTCAAGTCCTCGTAGGTTTCGGCCGCGTCAAATTGGCGTACGCCTCCTGAAATATTGTGGTCGCCCAGATGAAGCACCCCAAAAGCCAGCGTAGCCGCCTCTTGCGTGATGGTTGAGCCAAATCGCGCACGGCCCACAGCCATTCGCTGTTTCCCTTCGGCTTCCAAAGAGTAGTCTTCACGCGAGACGTCGTAGCAGTAAATGCGCGTGCGCTCGCCGTACGATTCGAACAGCGAGCTGATCGCATAATGACCGGCTAGCTGAGCAGTACTAACAAACGCGGGCTTAACCCACTTCTCGTAAATCTGCTTTCCGTCGCCGTGTTCGGGAAGATTGCTCTTAGCGGCCGCGAGACATTCCTCAAATTCCGCCTCCAGACCATTGCCGAGGAAGTCCTGCGCCAGACGTACGGCGCGTCCGGCGTACTGAATCACTTGAACCGTTTCCAGGCCGGAGAGTTCGTCGAAGAACCATCCGCAGCTCGTGTACATGAGCATGGCATGGCGCTGGATCTCGAGCAGCTTCAGCGCCGCGACTTGCTCGTCTGGCGAGAGGGGATGGGTGGCTTGGCAGGCAAAGAATTTTTCGGCATTTTCCGGCGACCTGTCCAGAATCACGCGAATATAGTAGTCGCGAGCGCTCCAGGGATTTTTCAGGAGGGGAGCTGCCTTGTCCTCATAGAGGGGAATCAACTGGTCCCGCAACCAATCCAGCGCCGTCCGTAGGGTTTCTCGCCACTCCTGAGTCCAACCTGCGTGCCCGCCGGAGTTGCATCCGCAATTTGTCCGCCAACGTTCGATACCGTGAATGCAACTCCAGGAGCTGTTCTCAACAATTTCGACGAAGTGATCGGGCGGATGCCGTTCGAGAAATTGCGCATAGTTTGTCAGTTCAGCGAGTTTGTTGGTTTCGATGTGGTGCAGGGCGTAGGAAAGCGCCATTTCTCCGAAGCGGTGGTGATGGCCATAGCTTTCACCATCGGTTGCAATGCTCACCAGCTGAGGCCAATCTCGGGTATCGGAAAATCCGCTCATTAGACGGTCGGCAAAACGCTGGCCGTTATCGAGGAGGCCTTCAAATGCCACCCCTTGAGAGATGTGGCCATCATAGAAAAACACGCTGATGGTTTTCCGCGAAGGAAGATTCACGAGGTAAGCGCGACTGGGATCGATCCGTTCGCCGCTGACGTCCTGCCACGTTCGCGTCCCGCGTTTGCGAATGCGGTTGGCTTGGCGCGGGGCCAGGATGGTGAATTTGATGCCGTTAGCTGCAAGGGCCTCGAGGGTCTCGGTGTTGATGGCGGTTTCGGGGAGCCACATGCCTTCAGGCGCTCTTCCAAAACGATGTTTAAAGTCGGCAATGCCCCATTTCACCTGGGTGACTTTGTCCCGTGTGTTTGCCAGCGGGAGGATCATGTGGTTGTAGGCCTGAGCCAACGCGGAACCGTGGCCCGAGAATTTTTCCTGGCTGCACTTGTCCGCTTCGAGCAGAGCTTGGTAAGTCTTGGGGGCGTTCGGTTCGATCCAGGAAAGCAGCGTCGGGCCAAAGTTGAAACTGATATGTGCGTAGTTATTCACCATCTGCGTGATGCGCTGCTCTGTGTCCAGGATCCGCGAGGTTGCATTCGGCGCGTAGCACTCCGCGGTGATTCTTTCGTTCCAGTCATGATATGGATAAGCGGAGTCCTGCAGTTCAATGGCTTCGAGAGACGGATTTTCCCTTGGTGGCTGATAGAAATGGCCGTGCACGCAGATGTAGCGCATCATTACTCCTGCGAAGGGCTCGTGTGCTGAAGCACGGCAAATGAGTTCGGTTGCAGTCTGACGTTGAGCGGGCCTGCCAATTCAAGTCTTAGCGGGATAGACGTGCCGGGGCCGAGCCAGTCCAGGTCCGCGGAATCAATTCGGCGCTCCCACGCTCCCGGGGGCAGTGAAATGCTCAGGTTTGCGGGAGACTTGCCGAAATGCATGAGCATTGCCAAGAAATTCGTTCCCGCCTGACGTAAGACCAGCAACGCGCAGGCAGTTTCGTAATCTGTGATGGTTGTCTGGGCCATTTGGCCGAGCTGGTGGTCGCGGCGGAAGCGTAAAAGCGTTTGGTAAAAGCGCTGGAGAGTGCGATGAGGCTCTTCTTCCGAGAGGGAGAGACGGAGCTTCGAAGCGGCGAAAGTCGATTCGGCTTGCGGATCGGGAACATCGCCTTTCCAATCAAACGCCAGGAAATCTTCTTTACGGCCACGGCGAACGGCCTCGGCGAGTTGGGGGTCGGTATGACTTGTGAAATACTGGAATGGCGCAGTCTCTCCATATTCCTCGCCCATAAACAAGAGCGGAACAAAGGGCGAGAGGAGCGTTATCCCTGCCGCAAGCTTCAATCCTTCGAAGCTAACCAGCTGGCTCAACCTTTCGCCGAGGGCGCGATTGCCCACCTGATCGTGGTTCTGATCACAAACCACAAAGTGCGTTCGCTTTAGACCGGAGGGTGAATTGCCGTGTCTACGCCGGCGGTGTTGAGAATATTGCCCGGCGTAATACCAGCCGTTCTTCAGGGTCGTCGCGAGATGGCGCAAGCAGCCAAAGTCAGTGTAGTAGCCGGCGCGCTCTCCCGTGAGCAATGTGTGAAGGCTGTGATGGAAATCATCGCTCCACTGCGCATCCATACCGAGCCCGCCGTGCTCGATCGGGCGCACCACGCGCGCGTCGTTCAGATCGCTTTCGGCGATTAGATGGACTTTGCGGCCCAGGCCGGCAGACAAGGAATCAACCGCAGTGGAAAGCTCGGCTAGGAATGGGAAGGCACTCGCATCGAAGATCCCGTGAATAGCGTCCAGTCGAAGAGCGTCGATGTGAAACTCTTGAAGCCAGTACAGCGCATTCTGGATGAAGAAGTAGCGGACTTCACCACTGTCGGGGCCATCGAAGTTCAGAGCCGCTCCCCAGGGCGTGCGATAACGGTCCGTAAAATAGGGGCCGTACTCGCCCAGGTAATTGCCTTCCGGCCCGAAGTGGTTGTAAACCACGTCCAGCGCGACTGAAAGTTTTCTCGCGTGGGCAGAGTCCACGAGCTTTTGCAAATCACGAGGCGAACCGTAGCTATTCTGGACTGCAAAGGGATAAACACCGTCGTAGCCCCAGTTACGCGTTCCGGGAAATTGCGCAATGGGCATGAGTTCAATGGTATTCACTCCAAGATCGGCGAGAGGGTCGAGGTGGGGAATCAGGGCTGAAAAAGTGCCTTCCTCTGTGAATGTCCCGACATGAAGCTCGTAGAACACGGCGTCTTCAAGCGGGATGCCTTTCCAGTCGGAGTCGGTCCACTCAAACGGTCGCAGATCCACTGCTTGCGATGAACCGTGCACTCCCTCCGGCTGGAGGCGGGAGGCAGGATCGGGATATTCGAGGGAGTTGTTCAGGCGGTACAAATATCTTGCGGCCGGACGCATTTTGTCCACGACTACGCGATGATAGCCCAGCGGGTCACGTTCCATCGGTATTAGGACTCGCCTGTCGTCAAGCAAGTGAAGATCAACTTGCTGACACCGCGGCGCCCATACCACGGATTGCCATTCACCGCCCGGGAGGGGGGTCACGCCAAGGCTGCCAGGGCGAATTTGCTCGTAGTCGGTCATATCTAAGAGACCGAGCCTGTGAGCCGGGCTCGTGCTGTGGAGAAGGATGATATTCTCCATTGGGATTGGCCACGGTCGCGCGCGGGTTCCCGGTGATCACGAACGTCCACTCGGCGGCGATTCCATGCCAACGCAATTCTCAAATGGCACCTGGTTTAACCCGCATCGATACTCCTGCGATGCTTTGTGAAAACCGGGAACTCTTCAACAGTGACTTTTTCGTCGACCGGCCTTCTCCCTCCCACCCCTTGGAGTTATCCAGATCGTATTTGAAATCTGGAGGCGGTTCATGCTTTTCTGGATCTCTTCCCGTTTGATCGGATAGTTGCTGAGGTCTGGCGCTTCACGCTGACATCTCGGCCGTCCCTACAGCGCCACCGAAGCCGTACCGATCATCTCTCTCCGTGTGAACCTATCCTATTCCTCCGATGCGAATTCATCATTGCAGCCCGTTTCAGCCTTGCGTTTCCGTTCCAATCTCCACGTTGCCCTACTCAGGGGGCGCGGTCAAATCCACTTATCCCTAGGGCAATTGTAATTCCAGATCCTTTCCGTGCTTATCATTATTGAGCTATGCGGATATCTATATGGCGCGAAAGGACTTCGTAATCGTCGATCAGTTGTCTGAGCTTCTCCGAGCCCACATACAACCTAAGCAATGTCAGGATTCTGACAGATCACAATTTCTGGGGTTTCGATGTCATAGTGAAAGTCCCGCAACTTTCAGGAGATTGATCCGTTCTCCTCCGGTATTTGGATGAGACGCTAATAGGGGGCCCTGCCAATCCATTTGAGAAGCGTTTGCTTTGCTGCCTCTGACCATAACGCGCGAACATCCAAGTCCTAGCACTGGCGCAATTGCTTCACAAGCCTTAAACCTGTCCTTCGCTAAAAGTCAAAACGCGTTTGAAATGAGTAGCATGCGGAGCCGCCAGTAACATTCTTACGAAGACGAGATTGAGGGTCTTGCGGGAGTCCTGGCGAACGACAGTGCTCAGCCATAAGCCGTGTGGTAGACTCTCGCTGTTCGTTTAAGTTGACGAGCCCATGGATCGTTCCATTCTCCTTTGTTTCCCTTTTCAAGGTTGCGCCTACCGGAGGTTGTGATGCCAAGGAAATTCCGTATGTCCGTTTTCAATCAGTTCGTATTGGTTTTGCTTGGGGCTCTCTCGATCTCCCTCACCGCGTTGGCGCTGGCGGCACAGTCCAGCAACCAGTACGCGCTTCTGCGGAAACCCACCGTGAGCAAGACGCAGATTGCGTTCAGCTACGGCGGCGATTTGTGGATCGTGGATCGAACTGGCGGAGAGGCCCGGCGGCTGACGAGTGACATCGGCATTGAAATCGATCCGGTTTTTTCGCCCGATGGCTCGATGATCGCTTTCACGGGCGAATACGACGGCAATGAAGACGTGTACGTCATTCCCGCCGCGGGTGGCATTCCGAAAAGACTCACGTCGCATCCCGGGGCGGACCAGGTGGTCGGCTGGACACGCGACGGCAAGCGCATCTTGTTCCGCTCTAGCCGCGATAGCTATTCTCGCTTCACGCAGTTGTACACCGTAAGCGTCTCCGGGGGGCTGCCGGAAGTGCTTCCGCTGCCCATGGCTGTCGAGGGTTCCTATTCGCCGGACAGTTCGCATCTGGCTTATGTGCCATTTACGAATTTCGCGGAATCGTGGGCGCGCCATCGCGGGCTGAAACACTACCGAGGTGGCACGGCTTCGCCCATCTGGATCGCGAAACTTACCGATTCCGGCGTGGAAAAAGTGCCGCGCAAGGATTCCAATGATTCTGCGCCGATGTGGATCGGGAACAAAGTTTATTTCCTCTCCGATCGCGACGGGCCGGTGAGTTTGTATGCTTATGACGCCGGCACAAAGCAGGTGAGCCTGGCGTTCCCGAGCAACGGTGTGGACATCAAATCGGCTTCGTCGGGTCCGGACGCGATCGTTTACGAGCAATTTGGTTCGATCCACGTGTTCGATCCATCCACCGGGAAGCAGAACGCCGTCAATATCCAAGTCACCGGCGATTTTCCAGCTGTGAGGCCGCACTACGTACATGCCGCTGAGCAGATTCAAAACGCGGACATTTCGCCCACGGGCGCGCGCGCAGTGTTTGAAGCGCACGGGGAAATTCTGACCGTGCCCGTGGAGCATGGTGACATCCGCAACCTGACGAATACGGCGGCGTTTGCGGAGCGCGATCCCGCGTGGTCTCCCAATGGGAAATGGATTGCGTATTTTTCGGATGAGTCCGGCGAATATGCGTTGCACCTGCGCGGACAAGATGGCATGGGCGAGGTGCGTAAGATCAGTCTCGGAAATCCTCCCACGTTTTTTTATTCGCCCACCTGGTCGCCCGACAGCAAGAAAATCGCCTTTAGCGACAAACGGCTGAACCTCTGGTATCTGGACATCGAGGCAAAGAAACCGATTCTCGTGGACACCAATCCTTATGACGGGGCGGGATTCAGTCCCGCGTGGTCGCCGGACAGCCGCTGGATTGCGTACGCGCGCCAACTCGATAGCACGCTGAGTGCCGTGTTCGTGTATGGCCTGGAGGATAGAACTGCACACCAACTGACGGATGGGCTGAGCGACGCCGGCTCCGCCGCTTTTGATAAGAACGGGAAGTACCTCTATTTCATAGCCAGCACGGATGACGGACCTGCACTCGTCGCAAGCATGGGGCGGTACAAAATTCCCGTCACGGCCAGCGCTTACGTGATTGTGCTGCGCCAAGACCTGAAATCGCCGCTGGCTCCGCAAAGCGACGAGGAGAAGGTCACGCCGCCGGGTGATCAATCCGCCAGTGCGAATGCTTCCAAAACACCGGCGGATACCGATGATTGTAAACCGGGAGAGGAAGCCAAGCCGGGCCCTGAACCTACCGCGGAGAAAGCGGCCAAGAGAGGAGATAAGAGTTCCGACGAAAAGAAAGGCGAGAAGAACGCGAAAGAAACCAAAGAGGCTAAAGAGACCAAAGAAACGCCGGAAGTGAAGATCGATTTGGAGAACATCAACCAGCGCATCCTGGCGCTGCCGATCCCCGCGCGGAATTACGATCGACTGGTTTCAGGAAAAACTCATGTGTTGTACCTGTTGGAAGGCCCGACTGTGGATGACGGCAACGCGAGCGGACACATCGTGCACAAATTCGACGTGTGCGCGCGCAAAACCGATAAGGTGCTGGACAATATCGGCGGCTTCGTCATTTCCTCCAATGGTGAGAAGGCACTTTACGAGCAACTGCCACCGAGAAGTCCCATGGCGGCTGGCGGCGGTGAACCACCACACGGCGCCTGGACGATTAAGCCCGTGGACGCGCTGGGGAAGCCGGGTGAACCGGGCAAGCCCGACGGCACCTTGCAAGCGGATTCCATGAACGTTTACGTGGATCCGCGCGCCGAGTGGCAACAGATGTTCCGCGAAGTGGGACGTATCGAGCGTGACTGGTTCTACGATCCTAATCTTCACGGCGCCGATCTGAAAGCGCTGATGGCGGCCTATCAACCGTTTGTAGATAACGTAATGTGCCGCGCGGACCTGAACTACATCTTCGCCGACATGCTGGGCGAAATCACCGCGCAACACATTTACATCACGGGCGGCGACCGGCCCGAAGTGAAACCCGTCAGCGTCGGCCTGCTGGGCGCAGACTACACCATCGATCATGATCGCTACCGCTTCGCCAAAGTGTACTTCGGTGAGAACTGGAATCCCGGCCTGCGCGCGCCTCTTACAGAGCCTGGCGTAAACGTCCACCAAGGGGACTACCTGCTGGCTGTCGACGGACGTGAACTGCATGGCAGCGACGAAATCTATAGCTTCTTCATCGAACGGGCCGGCAAAGCTGTTCAATTGAAGGTGGGGCCGGACCCGGGCGGAAAGGATGCGCGCCCGGTGACCGTGGTGGCGATCGGCAACGAACGCAATTTGCGGCTGCGCGACTGGATGGACAGCAATCGCCGTAAAGTGGATGAGCTCAGCAAAGGCCAATTGGCCTACGTCTATCTGCCGGATACGGCTGTGGGCGGGTTCACCAACTTCAACCGATACTACTTCCCGCAAAATACAAAACGAGGAGCGGTCATCGACGAACGCTTCAATGGCGGCGGGTGGATCGCGGACTACATCGTGGATTGGCTGAACCGACCGTTGCTGATGGCTGCCATGACCCGCGAAGGCAAGGACAATTACATCCCGGATGTGATTTTCGGCCCGAAGGTCATGTTGATCAATCAATATGCGGGTTCCGGCGGTGACGCGTTGCCCTGGATGTTCAAGCAGCTCGGCATCGGCCCGCTGATCGGCACACGCACCTGGGGCGGCCTGATTGGCATCGGCGGCTACCCTACGTTGATCGATGGGGGCGGAATTACGGCGCCACGCTGGGGCCTCTTCAATCCGAAAACGGGCGAGTTCGACGTCGAGAACAGAGGCGTGTCGCCGGACATCGAGGTGGATCTCGACCCCGCGCTCTGGCGCCAGGGGCACGATCTGCAATTGGAGAAGGGCGTCTCCGTGGCGCTCACCAGTTTGAAAGAACATCCCGTGCCGCCAGTGAAACGTCCGAAGTATCCGGTGTATAACTGGCCGAAGGTGCGTTCCGACGCGGCCAAGTCCGGCGGTGGTTCCGGCCAGAACAACTGAGCGGCGCGAATAAGAGGTTAGGGCGGCGTGACTCGTGCTACCCTGTCTCTCGCCAAATCTCTGGGAGTACTGAACTTCACCCCCTTTGAATATGTTACAGGCTTGCGCGCAAGCTGTTGATTTCAGAGTCGGTGCTCACTTTGGCGAGGGACAAGGGGAGAGCAGCGACTGGCGGGATTTCAAAGACTTACAGGGAAGCAACCGCAAGAACCTCGATCAATCTCAACAATGACGCGATCGCCGCCCATCGCGATGAGCGGCTCCTAACTTAGCTAACCGGCGCTGTTCGGAAGCGCCAAATCCGCGTAGTCTCGCCCGATCTCAACACACAAAGCTTCGACAACAAGCTCATGATCCGCGCGCTGCGACAAACCGGAGACGGTCACGCTGCCGATGATGCCGGCTCCGGAAACGGCAATCGGAAACGATCCTCCGTGCGATGCATAGCGCGCCGACGGCAATCCATATTTGTCAAAGAGGGTTTCGTTTTTTGCTCGCAAGGTCAGCCCGACAGCGTAGGAACTGCGATGAAACCGCGATACAACGTTGCTTTTTTTGCGAGCCCACTCGTAATTGTCCGGTGAGGTTCCGTCGAACGCGGCGTAGAAGAGTGGCTGACCGAACCGGCGCACATCGATAACCACCGAGGCGTTTCTCGACACCGCGAGTTCGCGTAAGCGCACTCCCAACTGCCACGCGACGGCTGCGCTAAAGGATCGGAACTGAAGTTCCCGTTCTTGCTGCGCAATGATTTCCAGATCAGTGCTGAGTTCCATGAAGAATTCTCCTTCTCAGCTTGCGGCCCGGATGCACTGTGTAGCATGCTTTCCATGTTTGTTTCGAATTATTCCTCATCCAAGCGGCCCCGTGAAGGGTGCACGACATCTTTGCGGGATTGCCGCGACATCGCGATTGCCTTGACAACTCCGGTACGCCTTTATAGGGTAAGCGATTCTTGGAAATTTACGCGAGCCAAGGAGTTTGGGCAGTCTCGCCGTCGCGGGTTCATCATGCCGGCAGCTGATCGGTTCTTTCGGTGACACCTTTGCGCAGAAAAGCCATCCTCGCCGTCCTGCTTGGTTTGTGCTCAGAGCTCCAGGTTCACGCCCAGTCTGCCAACGCATCACTGACCGGCCGAATCACGGACGCCAGCAAAGCAGTCGTGGCGGGTGCCAAAGTGATCGTCATCAACAGGAGCACGCGCATCCGTTACGAAAGCTTTACAAACCAGACGGGGAGTTATTACGTCACGAACTTGCCTCCCGGAACTTATCGCATAGAAGCCGAAAGGTTGGGATTCAAGGCCGTGATCAAATCAGACGTAATTCTCCACGTCCAGGACACTCTGGAGATCAATTTCGAAATGGAGCTAGGTTCCGCGTCCGAGAGCGTCACGGTGCAAGGCGGTGCCCCGTTACTCGATACCGAGTCCTCGACGATCGGCACAGTAGTGGAACAGCGGAAAGCCAACGAACTGCCCTTGAATGGCCGCAATGTTTTTAATCTGATCGAATTGGTTGCCTCCGTAGTCCCGCAAGGCAGTTCCACTGGCACGCCCGTCGGTGTGAACCCATTTGGCTGGGGCAATTATCAGGTGAACGGCTCGTTCGGCAATCAGAGCGCGGAATACCTGGATGGCCAACCGCTGAACATCGGTTACATCAACCTGCCCGTCCTGATTCCCACGCAGGATTCAATACAGGAGTTCAGGGTTCAAACCAGCAATCTGGGACCCGAGTGGGGCAAGTTCTCCGGCGGAGTGACCAACTTAAGCACGAAATCCGGAACGAATTCGCTGCACGGCGAGGCATACGAATACGTTCGCAACAAGATCTTCAATGCCAACGACTTCTTTCTCAACGCTGTTGGAAGATCCAGGCCGCCTTGGGTGCAAAACCAGTTCGGCGCAAATGCCGGCGGTCCTTTGAGCTTTTCGCGCAACGGAGGCCGCAACAAGACATTTTGGTTTTTCAGCTGGGAAAGCTTCCGCCTGCGGACTGGCCAGCCGTTCACCGCCACAGTTCCGGATGCTAAGGAAAGAGCTGGCGATTTTTCTGAAATATGCAAGTCAGGTTTCACTGGCGGTATTTGTAACGATCGCCAAAAAGACGCTAACGGCAAATCCGTTGTCATTAATCAGATTTACGACCCTTGCGCGGGCCGCGTGAACGTGCAGGGAGCTTGCCCGGGGAGCACGGCCACTCCCGTGCCATTTGCAGGCAACATCATTCCGGCCGGCCGGATCAATCCCGTCGCCGCGAAACTCCTAAATCTCTGGCCTGCGCCGAACAATGCAAATGTATCAACAAATAATTTCACTACGGTCGCCAGCACAGGCGGAGATCAAAACCAGCTGGTTTGGCGCGCGGACCACAACATCAAAACCAGGCAGAGGCTTTTTCTCCGTTTCAGCTACTGGAGCATATTGGACCTGCCAATCGATCCGTTGGGGAGCGGTCTGTGTGCCGACCGCTGCTCGGAGAACTACCACAGCAGCGCCATGGCCGCCGGGTACACTCACACATTCACGCCGACAGTCATCTTTGGCTTCAACGTGAGTGCCAGCCGTTTCAGTTATGACCGCAGGCCGAAGAATTCCGGATTCGACCTAACCACAATCGGTTGGCCAGCAATTTACAACCAAAGTGTCCCCGCTATCATGCGCACACCGCCTACGCCGTGCGTCGCAAACTTCGCCGATAATATAATTTGTACCCAGGGGCAAAGCTTCATTCAAGATCGCAACACCCAGTACAACCTATCGCCAAGCATCTCCATGTTGCGGGGGCGCCACCAATACCAATTCGGCTCTCAGTTTGAAGTCGGCCGCGACAATTACGCGCAGTCCAACATCGCGAGCGGAGCTTTCGATTTCTGCGCTCCTGGCCAGGCGTGCTTCACCAGCCTGCCAGGGGTCTCCGGGACCGGCTTTTCTTTTGCAGATTTCTTGCTCGGATATGCGGACAATTTTAACAACTTCGTAAACCATTTTTTTGCCCAGTCTGTCGTTCCGGCTTTCACAGCGGGACAGCAAATTTACCGGGCGGTCTATTTCGCTGATTCCTGGCATGCAACCAACAAGCTGACTCTGAATCTGGGCTTGCGTTACGATCTGCAAGGACCCTGGTCGGAACGGTTTAACAGGCTGTCCTACTTCGACCCCGCCGCCACAAACTTCCTGACGCAATTTCTCCCCGCGGGCTCGCTACCCTTGAAGGGGGACGTCTTTCTCGTGAACTCTGGAGACCGGAACAATATTCCACTGGAGAAGATCGACTTTTCGCCGCGCATCGGGCTGGCTTATGGCCTCAGTTCAAAGACCGTTATTCGCAGCGGGTACGGAATTTTCTGGATTCCAAATTACGTTTCCTTCGGTCTCAACCCGCTGAACGATATGGTCAATGCCGCGACCACCACGTACTCGGGGACAATCGATGGGACTCACCCGGTCAACACAATTGCCCTTCCGTTTCCATCGGGCATTTCCGCGCCGCCCGGCCGGAGTCTCGGCGCGCAAGGGACGCAACAATTTCTCACTCAAGTCGTGCAGTCGATCACGGAGGCGTATCCCGCGAACCATCCAGCGGGTTACGTCCAGCAATGGAATCTGAACATCCAACGCGCACTGCCTGCGGACTTTTTCCTTTCTGCGGTTTATGTGGGTTCGAAGGGGGCGCACCTCGAGCAGTACTCCCAGCAAGTCAATCAAATCTCGGACGCATTGCTCGCAGAGGCAGCGGCCCAGGTCGACCTGACACTCCCAAATCCCAGACAAAACGTCGTCATCGTGCAATCCACGCGAAATCCGTTCTTCATCAACGGACAGGCGCTTGCGCTCACGGGATCGACAACGACCAAGGGGCAACTCCTTCGTCCTTATCCCCAGTACACGAGCGTTCAACTCGCCGGCCAGGGCTCATACGACAGCATCTATCACTCTTTTCAGCTCACCGTACAGAGAAGGTTCGCGGGCGCCGGGTCGCTGCTGGTCGCTTACACCAATTCGAAACTCATCAGCGACACCGACACGCTGACTTCGTGGCTGGAGACAGGCGTCGGAGGAATCCAAAATAACAACAATCTGCGGGGAGAGCGTTCGCTCTCCTCGCAGGACGTTCCCCAGCGTTTGGTGGTGAGCTTTGTCCTCGATCTCCCATTCGGCAAGGGTAAGAAGTTTTTCTCGGGAGATAGTGATATGGCAGAAAAGATTATGGGAGGATGGGGCGTCGACGGAGTCACTATATTCCAGCGGGGATTCCCTCTTGTCTTTACGAACGGACAGCTCAACGGCACCACACTTTTTGGCGGGGGTTCTCGCCCGGACCTCGTCTCCGGCTGCCGTACATCGGTGTCCGGCGCCGCTACTGCAAAGCTCGGAGACCCAAATAATCTAAGCGCGCCGCGATGGTTCAACTCTTCTTGTTTTACTGCGCCGCCTGATTTCACTTTCGGAAATGAGCCGCGCGTGGATCCCCGGCTGCGCTCGCAAGGAGTTGGTAATTTCGATTTTTCCTTATTCAAGAGAACAAGATTTGTCGCCAACGATCGGCTTGGCCTTGAGTTTCGAACGGAGTTCTTCAACATCTTCAATAGAACTCAGTTTGCCCCGCCCAACACGATTTGCTGCACCACCAACAATAAGAACTTCGGGGTCGTAACCAGCACGGCTCCCGGGACAAATCCGCGCCTGGTTCAATTCGGTTTGAAATTCATTTTCTAGAATGTGAGGTTCGAGACAGCTGAAATTGGACATGAATTAGTACGCGCGTTAGTGGGTTTCTGTACCAACGGAGTGAGAGTTCCTTGAAGAATTAAAACTGCTGGTTGGCATCTAAAAATCTTCTCATTCGACCGGCAGTGGTGTATGTTTCGAACAGCATCGGAGCTTGCCTGGGGGGTGCGCCGGTGCACGGGGTGTCTCGCTGAAGGTGCAGCGTTATGCCGCGGAATTGAGAGCTACGCATGAGTTCTCCGCCGCAAGGACGCGCGCTCACATTTCCCATCGCTTGGAGCCCGAGCCAGGAACTTTCTGCCCCGGCGCCAAAAGCTGCCGGAGACCGCTCTCCGAGCGATGAGGAGGTGATGGCTCGTCTGCAGTCTAATGATTCGGCCGCATTGGAGATTCTCTTTGGCCGTTACGCCCGCCTTGTGCTCGCCATTGCCCGAGGCATCGTCCGCGATAGCGGCGAGGCCGAGGATGTCGTCCAGGAAGCATTTTTCTACCTGTACAAGAAGTCGCTGCTTTTTGATAGTTCAAAGGGAAGTGCGAAGAATTGGATTATTCAAATTGCGCTTCACCGGGCACTGGACAGGAAGTCGCACCTGACACGCAGAGGCTTTTATGCTGGTACAGACATAGGCGCTCTCGGCGATACTCTAATGGGGGAGACCGATCTGGACCGGGAGATCGGCGCCAAGCTAAACCGGTTGCAGCTCGAGAGAGCCTTCGAGCAGCTACCCGAGATGCAGCGTTTGACGCTTGAGTTGTTTTATTTCGAGGGGTTGGATCTACGTGAGATCAGCAAAAAGCTCAATCAGCCATTGGGGAACAGCCGTCACCACTTCTATCGTGGTCTGGAACGGTTAAGAAAAAGCGCCTTTGTCCAGAGGCTTCGGGGAACTAAGCAATGCTAGACGGCCAGAAGAGTCTGGAATACCACGAGAAATTCAGGGAGCTCAATGCTCTGGCAAGCTCCGGCACCCTCACACCGCTGGAGTGGTCCGAGTTGAATTCGCATTTGGACCATTGCGAGGAATGCCGCGAGGTCGCTCACCAATACCACATTCTG
>WNFR01001247.1_pt1 | contig 26430 bp, 26 predicted proteins | sample 5400221 | NCBI WGS metagenome assembly WNFR01 (sample SAMN13153357, study PRJNA577476) | soil metagenome | isolation source: 40 cm soil under Madrone tree | place: USA:California | collected 2016-06-14
CAGCAGCCAGATGAGAAACGCGCCGAAAAACAATCCAAGCACTGCGCCAGCCGATCCGTAAAGGAATCGCACGAGAAAGGAACCGTGCTGACGAGTCCGCTTGAACCACATCGCGCCGACGCCATTGATGATCGCATAGACCATCAACGCCAGCACTGCGCCAGCCACGATCGACAACAACGCGTCGGGCATTTTGAAAAACGGGCGGACAATTGGCGCCATGAATTTTCCGCCAAAAAACGCGGCGAAATAAGCGGCGATCAGCGCAGCAAGCCGCGCCAGTTGCCGCGCAAGGCCAAGTCGCCAGCCGCGCAGGACTTCAAACAAGATCACGAGCAGGGCGAATGAAACGAACACCAATTGCCAGAGAGGCGAACCGGCGGCTTGTTGAATTTGCGTATTCAAGCGTTCCGATTAATTGCGTGCTGACGCAATGCGTGATCGCACAGCACCAAAGCAGTCATCGCTTCGACGATGGGGACCGCGCGCGGCAGCACGCATGGATCGTGACGACCGCGCGCAGTGAGTTCGGTTTCGTCGTGTGATTGCGTTACAGTTTTTTGTTCCCGCGCAATCGTCGCCGTCGGTTTAAACGCGACCCGAAAATAAATCTCCTCGCCGTTGCTGATGCCACCCTGGATGCCGCCGGAATAATTTGTCGATGTCCGAACTCTGCCGCGGCGCATTTCAAAGGCATCGTTATGTTCCGAGCCGCGCATTCGCGTTGCGGAAAAGCCCGAGCCGATTTCAAAACCTTTCGTCGCCGGCAAACTCAACATCGCTTTCGCCAGATCGGCTTCCAGTTTGTCGAAAACCGGTTCCCCGAGTCCGGCCGGCGCATTTCTGACGACACACTCAATCACGCCGCCTAACGAATCGCCCGCCTGACGTGTTTTCTCGATCAGAGAAATCATTTTCTTGGCCGCCACGGCATCCGGACACCGGACGATGTTCGAATCGACGTCTCTCACTTTTACTTTCGACTTGTCGATTCTGGCCGCGACTTCGGCGATTTGCGCAACGTAAGCGACGATATCGATTTTCGGATAAAGCGCGCCCAGAAGTTTTCGCGCAACCGCGCCGGCGGCGACACGCCCAATCGTTTCCCGCGCCGACGCACGTCCCCCGCCCTGCCAGTTTCGAATTCCATACTTCGCTTCGTAAGTGAAGTCGGCGTGTGACGGACGAAACTTTTTTGCAAGATCGACATAATCCTTCGGTCGCGCGTCTCTGTTTCTAACGAGGATGGCGATCGGGGTGCCGAGCGTTTTGCCCTCGAACACACCGGATAGAATTTCACAGCTATCTTCTTCTTTTCGCTGCGTCGTAATTTTGCTTTGACCAGGACGCCGCCGGTCGAGCTCGCGCTGAATGTCCGCTTCGGAGATGTCGATCTTAGGCGGGCAACCATCGATCACCACGCCGATGCCGCCACCATGCGATTCGCCGAAAGTCGCGATGCGAAAAAGTTGACCGAAAGTGCTGCCCATTTGTAACACAGCCATCCTGGCTGCCGGAGAATATGAAACAGGCAGGATGCCTGTGCTACGTTAAATCGCTTCGAGCGCGGTTTGCAGGTCGTCGATCAAATCGCGCACGTCCTCAACGCCGACCGAAAGCCTGACCAGCGAGTCGGTAATGCCAAGCGCTTCGCGTTGTTCTTTCGGCACGGACGCGTGCGTCATGAGCGCCGGATGATTGATCAGGCTTTCCACACCGCCCAAACTTTCTGCGAGCGAAAACAGATGCGTGTTCTCGAGAAATCGCTTCGTCCCGGCGAGATCGGTTTTCAAAATCATCGTGACCATTCCGCCGAAGCCGCGCATCTGCATGCGCGCAAGATCATGCTGCGGATGCGACTTGAGTCCGGGATAGCTAACTGACTTGACCTGCGACTGCTCCTCCAGCCAGCGCGCGACCTCGAGCGCATTCGCACAATGACGCTCCATCCGTAAGGAGAGCGTTTTCAAACTGCGCAGCACCAAAAAACTGTCGAACGGCCCGGCGATGGCGCCGACCGCATTTTGCAGAAACGCAGTTTGATCACCGAGTTCCTCGTTGTCGCCGACGACAGTAACGCCGCCAACCATATCAGAATGGCCGTTCAAATATTTCGTCGCGGAATGAATCACCAAGTCGAAACCGAACTCAATCGGCCGCTGGATCCACGGAGTGGCGAAGGTATTATCGGAGACCGAAACGATGTTGTGCTCTCGGGCGATCTTCGCGATTGATTCCAGATCGATGACCTTGAGCAACGGATTGCTCGGCGTCTCGATCCAGACCATGCGCGTGTTTGGCTTGATCGCGTCCTCGAATCGGTTCGCGTCGGTAAGATCGACAAAGGTGAAATCGAGATTGGCAGAACGTTTTCTTACTTTATCGAATAGGCGGAACGTGCCCCCGTAAAGATCGTCGCTGACGACGATGTGCGAGCCGCTCTCGAGCAGATCGAGTGCCGTCGCCATCGCCGCAAGACCGGACGCGAAAGCAAAACCGCGGGTGCCGCCTTCTAAATCGGCGATGCATTTTTCATAAGCGAGCCGCGTCGGATTGATCGAGCGCGAGTAATCAAAGCCTTTGTGCTTGCCCGGACTTTCCTGAACGTAGGTCGAGGTCGCGTAAATCGGCGTCATGATCGCGCCGGTTGTTGGGTCAGGTTCCTGGCCTGCGTGAATGGCGCGGGTGGCAAATTCGTGCTGCTTTTTCATGTCGATGGTAATTTAACCGCAGGGTTAGGCGGATCAAAACGGATTAGGTGGATCGGGGTGCTCCGTCGGGCGATGTCAATTAAGCTTCTCCGCTCACGTCAATATCGAGCAAGGGACTGCTCGATTCACGATGTTTGCCGATGTTACGGAAATTCGCGGCTCGAGGGCACGGACGATTTCGGCATGTGCAGCCGCAAATAGGAAAGCAAATCGGTGCGCGTGATCAGGCCGAGAAATTTATCCTCATCCATGACAATGGCAACGCGGCCGCGATCGAACACCGCCAGCAGATCGTTGATCTTCGCTTTTGGCGAAAGCGTCTCAAGCCGATCGGTCATGGCATTTTTCACCGCATCGTTAAAATGCGTCGGGTCGCGATGCACTTTCACTAGCAGATCGGATTCGTCGAGAATGCCAAGGGCGCGTCCTTTTTCATCGAGGACTGGCACTTGGGAAACATCCGCCTGCCTCATGCGCTTAAACGCCGTCAGGAGGCTGTCGCTTGGACCGACTGAAATAACTTCGCCTGCTTCCACGCGGTGGCTGATTAAATCACTCAGGTCTCCGTGCGGCGGACGATGAATAAATCCCTGCTCGGTCATCCAAAAATCGTTGAACATCTTGGAAAGATATTTATTGCCCGTGTCCGCCACGAACGTAACCACGCGTTTTGGTTTGGTTTGCTTCCGGCAATAACAGAGCGCACCAGCCACGAGGGTGCCGGTGGATGAGCCGCCTAAAATTCCTTCCCGGCGCAAAAGCTCGCGGGCCGTGGCAAAGCTTTCTTCGTCATCGATCTCGAAAGCGTCAGTCACGTACGACAGGTCGGCGATTTCGGGAATGAAATCTTCGCCGATGCCTTCGACCGCCCAGCTTCCCGATTCGACCAGCTTGCCCGTCTTGACGTACTCATAAAGCACCGACCCAGAGGGATCGGCCAGAATCATTTCAATGCCGCGCCGCGGTTTGACTCGATTGAAAAATCGGCCAAGCCCAGTGAGCGTTCCGCCCGAGCCGACGCCAACAACAATTGCGTCGACATCGTGCCGCATTTGTTCCCAAATTTCCGGACCGGTGCTGCGCTCGTGCGCGAGCGGGTTCGCCGGATTGCCAAACTGATTCACATAAAATCCGCCCGGAATCTCTTCCGCCAGCCGCGCGGCCACATCCTGATAATATTCCGGATGACCGCGGGTGACGTCTGAGCGAACAATGCGCACCTCCGCGCCAAGCGCGCGCACGTGAGAAATTTTCTCCTGCGACATCTTGTCAGGAATAACGAGCAGTACGCGATAACCTTTCGCGCCGGCGACGAGCGCCAGACCGAGTCCGGTGTTCCCGGCGGTTGCTTCGATCACCGTGCCTCCTGGTTGCAATTTTCCTTCCGCTTCGGCCGCTTCGATCATCGCAAGGGCGACGCGGTCCTTGATCGAGCCGGTCGGATTTTGATTTTCCAGTTTTAGAAAAAGCTGACACGGTCCGGTATCGATCTGCGTGATCTCAACCAAAGGCGTGTCGCCGATGAGCGAAAGGATTCCCGGCGGCTTCTTCGAGCTAATTGCGGGCGCGGTTGGAATTTCGAGCATGTCGATCTTGTCGCTACTCAATGGAACGTTCGCCTTTATGTGACCATTCCGATGTGCTGTCCTCGAGAAATTGCTGCAAGACCGGGAAACGCATTTCCCCGTAGTTCAAGGCATAGCGCAAATCGCCGCCCTTATAGACCCACGTGGTCGGAATCCACGAGAGCGGCATTCCAGCGAACTGCCTGATATGATTGCTTCCACGCGGGCCGGGATCGGCCAGAATGGTCACGTTCGGCTGATTGGCAATCTCAAATTTGGTCAGCATGCCCCGACCGTCCTCGCCGCCGTTCCAAACGGAAACGAAATAAAATTTTACCCGTGGATTGTCCCTGATCGTTTTCAGCCAGCCGCCGCTTTTCAATTCGGTCTGGCAATTTGAACACCACGGCGCCCACAGATGCACCACACTGAGTTCCTGCGATTTGATTCCGTCGAGAATTTTTTGCTCGGCGGGCGATTCCGCGCGCACCGTCGCGGCAGCCAGAAGGGCTAAGATCGACCCGCTTCGCGCCCAACGGCAGCCGATTGAAACAATCAGCTGGGTCGCCCAGCTCCTTCTCTTTACACTCAATTTCCGATTCGGGCCATTTGTGAAGGAGCTGTCCGGCTTCGCTGGGTCCGGCGACAAGCGTAAAATCGACATGGGCTCCTAACGTAAGGGGAAAACGCCCAACGCTCAACGCCGAACGCCGAATCTTCATTGCAGATGGAGGGACACGCTTTGTCGTGTCCCGAAATAATCTGGTCGCTGGGGCGCGGCACCTCCATTCGGTTTGACCTGCTCTTGGAAAACGCCTACTATGGCGCTCCGTTTTCGTCGCGATAATCAAAGCTCGCGACGGAGCAGACCGGCGGTCACAAACCGCCGCTACAGTGTGCCCCAAGGAGGCCTTATTTAATTTATGATTCAGATGCAGGATGTGATGTCGAAGCCAATACCGGAATTCCGGGAAGGAAGCATCGTTAAAGGGACTGTCTTGGAGATTCGTCCCCGCGAAGTCCTTGTCGATATCAAGTACAAATCCGAAGGCGTGATTCCCACCACTGAATTTGAAGACATCGGCTCGCTTGAAGTTGGCGATGAAGTGGAAGTCCTTTTGGAGCGGCTGGAGAACGACGAAGGGATGGTCGTACTTTCAAAGGAGAAAGCAGCTTACCGCCAAAATTGGAACAAGATCGCGAGCGTCTTTCAGGGCGATGGTCTGATCAAAGGCAAAGTGAAATCGGTCGTGAAAGGCGGGCTGATGGTGAATATCGGCGTGGAGGCATTTTTGCCCGCGTCCCAGATCGACATCGTGCCGCCGAAGGATTTGCAGCAGTTCGTCGGCAACACCTACGATTTCAAGATCGTCAAGATCAACGACGACCGGCGCAACGTTGTCCTGAGCCGGCGCGAACTGATCGAGCAAGAGCGCAGCGAAAAGCGCCAGAAATTCCTCGAAGGCGTGAGCATCGGCGACAAGGTGCAGGGCACGGTGAAAAATCTCACCGATTTCGGCGCATTCATCGATCTCGATGGAATGGATGGTCTGCTCCACATCACCGACATGACCTGGGGTCGGCTCGGGCATCCGAGCGAGCTGGTCAAGGTCGGTCAGCAGCTCGAAGTAGTTGTGCTCGACATCAACAAAGAAAAAGAGCGCGTCTCGTTAGGCCTGAAGCAGACGCAAAAAAATCCGTGGGACCAGATTGAAGAAAGATTTCCAGCCGGCCAAAAGGTCAAAGGCAAAATTACAAACCTCGTTCCATATGGCGCGTTCGTGGAATTGGAGGAAGGCGTGGAAGGTCTTATCCACGTCTCAGAACTCTCGTGGACGAAACGGAACATGCGTCCGTCTGACATTTTGACCGTTGGCCAGGAAGTCGAGGCCGTTGTCCTTGGCGTAAACAAAGAGGAACAGAAAATCTCGCTGGGTCTGCGTCAGCTCGAGCCGAATCCGTGGGACGAGATCGAGAAGAAATTTACCATCGGCAGTCGCGTCAAAGGCAAGATTCGCAATATGACCGCTTACGGCGCATTCGTGGAACTCGACGAAGGCATCGACGGAATGATTCACGTCTCCGACTTGAGCTGGACCAAGAAGATCAATCAGCCGAGTGAAGTCTTGAAAAAAGGCGAAGAAGTCGAAGCCGAAGTTATCGATATCGACAAGACGAACCAGCGGATCAGCCTCGGCATCAAACAACTGAGCGAAGATCCGTGGAAGAACATCGACCAGAAATACAAGATCGGCGATCTGGTCAAAGGCAAAGTGACTAAGCTCGCCAGCTTCGGCGCGTTCGTGCAATTAGAGGACGACATTGACGGGCTCGTCCACATCTCGCAGTTGAGCGAAGATCACGTCGTCAAAGTGAAAGACGTGCTCAAGGTTGGCCAGGAAGTCGAAGCGCGCGTCATCAAGGTGGACAAAGTCGAGCGCCGCATCGGATTGTCGATCAAAGCCGCCAACTATTCCGAAGAAGAACTGCGCAAGGAATCCGAAGCCTTCGACACGCTCAAGCCCGGCGAAGACATGGTCGGCCTGGAAAAAGCGTTCGCCGCCGCTGAGCAGGAAGATTATCGACCCGGCGAATCGAAAAAGGCGGAAAAGGAACCAAGAGAAGCTAAGCGCGAGTCGAAGAAAGAATCGAAGAAGAAGTAGGTATCCTTCGGATGCCGTCACGTTTGGCGCTTGCGCGGCTCAGGCGGAGAAGTTTCCGTGCGCTGCGCGCTTTGCCGGTAAGAGATTCTTCGATCCGCTGAGAATGAGTACGTAAAAAGCGCCTCTCCGCTCCGCCTCGAATCGGAGGCAGAGCAGAAAAGGCGCAATTGCTAGTTGCTAAGGTTAACTCTTAATCCTCGTCGAGGGTCACTCGATCGACGACCATGTTGCCGCCTTCAGTCACGTAATGAACGCGGACAGGAGCACCCACTGTGATTTTTGATTTCACCGTGGCTGCGTCGAGTTCCCTACCGCTTCGTGTGACATAGGTGACACGTTTACCAAAGCGATATTGCCTTGGCCCGGCACTTTCTTTCAGCACGATCGTGCTACCGGGTCTGAACTCGGTAATTGTGCCGTTTCCCTCAGTCGTGGTCGTTGTTGTGGTAGTCTCGGAGACCTGTGCCCACGCAAACGGCGCCGCGACTGCTAACGCCATAGATAGTATTAGCCTTTTCATTTAGATTTAGACGAGACACATCGCGGCCCTATTCGCATTTCGTGCGATATGGATAACTCCAAAGGTCGTAGCGATTTGCGGCCCGAACTTTCTCGGCGGTTCGCAGATAAAGACGGAAACCGGCACTTCATCAGATGAAATTTCTGGACCCGACGTCCGCTGCCTGCTGTGGCGAGTGCGGCGTTTTGATTGAGCGCGTGTCTAATCGATCTTCATTCGAATGAAAATGGCAATATGAGCGGCCATCAGCAGCGGAACGATAAAGCCGGGAATCAAGAGCCACGGCAATGTCGTCATAATGGCCGAGCTGGGTTCCGCGAAGATCAAACGCAGCGGACCAGGCGAGGACGTTGCTCCTAATCCGATCGCAGCGATCAGATCCGCGATGCCGATGACATTCCAAATCGATAGAATCGCCCGAGCATTTACGGTCTTTTGGTAGGCAAGCCACGCGACCGGGACAGCGGTCGCTCCGACAAAGATGTCGCCCCAGCCGGCGACCGGCGCGAACGGCGCGGGCAAACGGCCGGCCGCGAAGAGAACGATAAAACTCACGCCAAGCAGGCGGACAGTGTGCACTCCAACAAGCAGCCAGAGCGGCACTCGATGAAAAGCCTCGCGCAACGATTGGACGCGCGCGGCAGTTAGGCAAAGGATCGCGACCGGGAGCACTACGGCCAGGCCCAGACCAGGCGTGCCAAGTCCGTGTTCGTAATAAAGCGCGCGGGTCGCCGCCAGGATTACGACCACAATGAACCAAACGCCAAGCCCTACAGCGATGCGAATTCGCGTCATTGGATTTGACCCAAATCCGATCGACAGAGCGGCAACAAGGATCGCGGCTGAGGCCGTCAATTCAATGGAACCGATAAGATCAGTGTTCATGGATTATTCCTCTCTTTTTCATTTCGTTTTGCGCAATTGCCGAGAGATGCGAACGGCCGAGCGATATAGCAAGGATATCTGAGGAGCAAAGAAAGGCTTCATAATATCCAAGCAAGTGGCTAGGATGTGCGTTCCGCCAGTCATGTTTCGGAAGAGAGAATCCCGATTGTCATGCCATTTAGTTTTCTCCGATATACGGCCGGATTGGGGATAAGCGCCGTGGCAGTCTTGCTATGCGCCATGGCCGGTTGCGGCGGTCGTTCCCACGACATCGCCGGCAAATGGCACACGCCCGGAGATGCAAATGCAATCGTTTGGGAATTCTCTGAAAATGGTTCTGTTCTGATCGGAAATACGCGCGGGAGGTATAGTTTCGGCGACAATAATCGGATTAAGATACAGACGCCGTTCGCCACCTCTGTTTATCAGACGGAATTCTCGGGAGATCGGATGGTTTTGAGAGAGGTCAACGGCTCCAAGCTAGAGTTTACAAGGATACGTTAACGGACAAGCGCCTCCGGTCGGATGCTTTGCGCTTCATTGAATCCGTCCTTATTCGCGTGATCCGCGGTCCGCACTAGAACTCGGCGCTGCCCGGCGTGCGCGCGAACGGAATGACGTCGCGGATGTTCGACACGCCGGTGACGAACATGAGCATGCGTTCAAAGCCGAGACCGAACCCGGAATGCGGAGCCGTTCCGTAGCGGCGAAGATCAAGATACCACTTGTAATCAGCCGGATCCATTTTGTGACGGCGCATGTTTGCCTCCAGAACTTCGAGGCGCTCCTCGCGCTGACTTCCACCGACGATTTCGCCGATCCCAGGAACGAGCAAGTCCATCGCGGTAACCGTTTTGTTATCATCGTTCAGGCGCATGTAGAACGGTTTGATCTCCTTCGGGTAATTGAAAACGGTAACCGGGCATTTGAAATGTTTCTCGGTCAGCCAACGTTCGTGTTCCGACTGCAAATTCAGTCCATATTCGACCGGGAATTCGAATTTCTCTCCGCTCTTTTGCAGAAGCTGGATCGCATCGGTGTACGGGACTCGTTGAAAGGGCCGATCGACGACGAAGTCGAGGCGCGCGAGCAATTCCTTGTCCACGAACTTGGCGAATAACCCGAGCTCTTCGGGGCAATTCTCGCGAAGATCGACAATTAGATATTTCACGATCTCCTCAGCGAGATCCATATTCCCCTTCAAATCGCAGAACGCCATTTCCGGCTCGATCATCCAGAATTCGTTCGCGTGCCGCGACGTGTTCGAGTTCTCGGCGCGAAACGTCGGGCCAAACGTGTAAACCTTCGAGAGCGATAATGCGAAGGCTTCCGCCTCGAGCTGACCGCTCACGGTCAGGTAAGTCGGGCGCGCGAAAAAGTCTTTTGTGTAATCGATCTCGCCATCTTTCGTTCGCGGGGGATTCTTGCTATCGATCGCGGTGACGCGAAACAATTCGCCTGCCCCTTCGCAATCGCTTCCCGTGATGATTGGCGTGTGTACGTAAACGAAGTCGCGTTCTTGAAAGAATCTATGAATGGCGAAGGCGAGCCGGCTGCGCACGCGAAAGACACAGCCAAAAAGATTTGAGCGCGGCCGCAGGTGCGCGATCTCGCGCAAAAATTCGGGAGTGTGTCCCTTCTTTTGCAGCGGATAGGTGTCGTCGGCAGGGCCGACGATGTCGATCTTCTCCGCCACGACCTCCCAGCTTTGGCCTTTGCCCTGGGATGCAACGAGCTCGCCTTTTACTATTATAGAAGCGCCCGTGGTCAGACGCTGGATCTCGGCATAATTCGGCAACAGATTTTTGGCAATGATCTGAAGATTGGGCAGGCAAGAGCCGTCGTTTAGCTCAATAAAGGAAAAATCTTTCGAATCGCGGCGAGTGCGTACCCAACCCTGCACCAAAATCCGCGCAATCGGTGCGGAACTTTTCAGCGCATCCTTTACCGAAATTGGCGAAAGTGTATCGCTCACAATTTCAATCAGAAAACCAGGAACCCGGGAAAAGCAACTCGAAGAAACGCGAATCGGTCGCAAAGCAAGGATTTCATTCGGAGCACTGCCGCAAACAGATTGAGATTCATGTTTCTCCGCAAGATTGGATCATGTTAGAAGCAGCGAATGCAAAATCTGCACACGTTTGCGGGACCTTTATTTCTGTTGCAGATCTTTGTCTCAGCCTTCCTCGCGATTCTTTTTCTGCAATCGGGTATCGACAAGGTGGTCGATCGCCAAGGAAATCTCGATTGGTTGCGGGGGCATTTCGCTAAAAGTCCGCTGTCTGGAGTGGTGCCGCTGCTGGTCCTCGCGATCACGGCCCTTGAGCTTGCAGCCGCAGTTTTGTCCGCGATTGGATGCGTGCTCATAATTTCTTTGCACGACACAACAGTGGCATTTTACGGCGCCGTGGTTTCCGCGACATCGATTTTAGCGCTTTTTTTCGGCCAGCGAATCGCAAAGGACTATGCTGGCGCGGCTGTCCTCGTTCCTTATTTTTTTGTGACGCTGCTCGCGATTTATTTGCTCGGCTAAAGAATGATCAAACGCCTGTTCCTCACACTCTCCGCGTTGGTGCTTGCAGTCGGCGCATTTATGCACGCCTCCGCTTTCAGTAAAATTTCCTCGGCCGTCGCCAAATCCGACATCGCGTCTTCTGCCGGAAATTCTCTCAAGGTGCTCTGGCTGGCCGATTCGGTCACGGCTCTGCTTCTTGCCGCTGTCTTCGGAATCGCGGCCGCTCGGCCTTCAGCGTCGAGCAATGGGATCATCATGCTTTTGTCGATGATTCCGGCGGCGACCGCTGTTTTGATCTACACTTTCGTCGGCAATTTCATCGGCGGACACATCATGCTCGCGGCGGCCGTTGCCGCCTTTGCCGGTGGACTATTACGACGCTGAACCCAAGAAGAAAAATGCGCAAGATTAGTACGAAGGAGATTCCTGAGGACTCGTGGACTTCGCCGAAAGGGAAGTTCGCAGGGTTCGGCAAGAGCGTTTCGATTGCGCTGGGGCGAAAAGAAATTTCAACCGACTTGCAAGATCGACATCCATTCGATCTCGAGATTCTGCGGCTCGCTCCCGGACAGACGCCTTATCCGTATCACTTGCATAGTGCGCAATGGGAATTGTATCACGTTGTTTCGGGCAATGGCATGGTTCGTCACAAAGATGGGACGACGCCGATTGAAACTGGCGACGCATTTATCTTTGGACCTGACGAGCCTCATCAACTGACCAATAACGGCACCGAGGATCTCGTCGTCTACGTTGTCGCCGACAATCCAATCGGCGAGTCGTCCTATTATCCCGACAGCAAGAAATGGCTGGTGCGTTCGCCAGAGCGCAAACTCATGCGTTCGGATCCATTGGATTATTTCGATGGCGAAGAGTAGGGCGACCGCATGACTGCAGGGAAGGTACTAGCTTCCCTTTTCTTTAGTCGGGAAGGCAACGCCCTCCCCTACAGAAGCGGAGACGCTGCGCTCCATCTCCATATCCGCGATGCGTAGTCAAGAGTCATTCAGAAACCGCGCGAGCAGTTTGTGGAAATGATGCGTCCCGGTTTCGCGCCGCGGGGAGTAACGGCCGCGGTCGCAAAGGCGTGAGCGGACGCCGCGTTGAACTGATTCGACAACTTCTTCGTCCTCCATTTCCACGCGATGAAGATCGCCGCCGACGCCGCTTGATTGCCGATCTTTGTCCCAGACGTAACTGAGAAATGAAATTCGCGTGCGCTCCGGAGCGAGCGGATAGACGACGTTCACCGAAACGCCCCACGGATAAAAATTCATCATCAGATTTGGAAACAGCCAGTAATAAAACGCTGCGATGTTGTTGCCGTGATCGGAATGATCCTCCGGGAGGGCGAATGAATCCTCTTTCGATTTACCGACGCCGAGCTGGAGCGTTGCATACGGATAAAGTTCGGTGCGGTATTCGCTGTAATCGAGTGCGGCCAGACTGGCACCGTGCACATACGGGAGATGAAATTCTTCGAGGAAATTGTCGATGTAGAGCGCCCAGTTCGCTTTCAGGAAATAATCCCGTGATGTGGATGGATCGAACACGGCGCGATCGAGCGGGAGAAAGCTTACTCGCTCGTTCATCGGTCTAACGAGTTCGTCAAACTCAAACACGGGATTGAGATTGCAAAATGAAAACGGACCCCAACGTTCAAGCGCAACGCGCGGCAGATTGTCTTTTTCACTCGGAAAACCGACGACGCCATCGAATTCCGGCATGGACGAAAACGAACCGTCGAGCGCGAACTTCCGGCCGTGGTAACGACAGCGCATTCCCTTGATGTGCCCTTCGCCCTCAACCACGAGCGCGCCGCGATGCGTACAGACGTTCGACAGACAATGCGTCTGCACCTTTTCATCAACGGTCAGCAATAGCGGCTCGTCGAGACAACCTTCCAGCAAGGTGAATGGACGCACGTGGCCGGGCGATTTCATTTGCGCCGCTTCGCCAATGAACTGCCAGGAGCGCGCGAAAATCTTTTCCTTGGCGCGCTCGTACCACGCAAGATCGACATATACATCGGCGGGCAACGTTTCCGCGCGGGAAATGTCATCGTCTATTCGAAAACCAGGAGAAGATTTGTCCACCGACTTGCAGATTAACGCAGATTCGAAGCAGATACCCAACGCTTAGGCTCAATAATAGTTGTAGGGCAACCGCTCGGGTTGCCAATTAAAATAAAACGGCAGGCGATGCGCCTGCCTACAATTCTAAGCAACCCGCCCCGTCATAATCACTTTTGGCTGATCGAACGTTGGTTGTTGCTTTAAATTCAGAATGGAATCGCGAAAACGTAATGAGCCGGATTCCCTTATCGAGAATCATGGCGGGCCTGGGAACGTCGCGCTACTTAACTCAACGGCAACCAGTTGCCCGGTTGCGGCGGCGACTTTGTGCCGTTGAGTGAGAGGTAGGTGTATTCCTGCAGAAGACGCTCGTAGTCGGAGAGAAGTTTCATCGCATCGTTCGGTTTGAGGCGGTCGGTTTTGATCGCGGCGTCGACTTGCGTTTTGAGAAGGCGCATCAATTCAACTTTGTCCCACTGCGTCATGGCAAGAACTTCGCCAATCGTGCTGCCTTCAATCACTTCCTCGATGTACCAGCCGGATTCTTCGTCGGGATCGAGAAAGACATGCGCTTCGGTCACGCGTCCGAACAAATTGTGCAGGTCGCCCATGATATCCTGATAGGCGCCAACCATGAAGACGCCGAGATAATAAATTTCGCCGGGCGTGATGCGATGGAGCGGAAGGGTGTCGCGAACGTCCTGCAGGTCGATGAACTTCGACACTTTGCCGTCGGAATCGCAAGTGATGTCTACGATCATGCCGTTGCGATCGGGCGGCGTGGTTAGTCGATGGATCGGCATGATCGGGAACAATTGTCCAAGGGCCCAATGATCGAGGAGCGATTGGAACACGGAGAAATTACAGATGTATTGATCGCCCAGCGAAGTCTCGAGTTGTCTTACTTCGTCCGGCACGTAGCGCAAACCGCGATGCATGTTGACGATTTGCTGCGCGAGCTGCCAGTAAACGGTCTCGATTTTTGCTTTCGATTCGAGATCGAGCAGGCCGAGGTCGAACATTTGTTGCGCTTCTTCCTTGATCTGCTGGATGTCGTGCAAGCTCTCGATGCGATTGCCGCGTTTGAGCCGCTGCTTCACATCAAGAATCTCGGGCACGAGCTTATGATCCTTCTCGGTGGCCTCGACCTTCAATTTCGGCGCGGTTCTTTCGATAGAACTGAACGCTTCCATGACGAGCACGGAATGGTGCGCGACGATGGCGCGACCGCCCTCACTCACGATCGCGGGATGCGCGACACCTTCCGAATCGCACACATCGGCGATGTTCCAGACGACATCGTTGGCGTATTCCTGGAGCGAATAATTCGCCGAACTATCGAAGTCGCTGCGCGAGCCGTCGTAATCCACGCCAAGACCGCCGCCAACATCGAGATAACCGAGTTCGTGTCCAAGTTTTGCGAGTTTCGCGTAGTGGCGGGCGGCTTCGCGCACGGCGCGCTTAATCGTCGAGATGTCTGGAACCTGCGAGCCGACGTGGAAATGAATGAGTTTGAGGCAATGGCCGAAGCCGGCGTCTTTTAATATCTGGCTGGCAGCGACCAGATTGGTCGTGTCGAGACCGAACTTCGCGTTCTCGCCTCCGCTGGGCGACCATTTGCCGGAGCCTTTGCTGTGCAGCCGCACGCGAATCCCAATGAGCGGCTCGACGTCGACTTCGTTTGAAGTGCGAATCGTTTGTTCGAGTTCCTCAAGTTTTTCAACTACGATGACAACCGATTTGCCAAGCTTGCGGCCGAGCAGCGCGATCCGAATGAACGCGGGATCTTTGTATCCGTTGCAGATGATGAGACTCTCCGGGTCCTTGTGCATGGCGAGCGCGGCAACCAGTTCGGGCTTGCTGCCGGCTTCAAGCCCGAAATGAAATTGCTGGCCGGCATCGACAATCTCTTCGATCACTTCGCGCAATTGATTGACTTTGATCGGAAAGACACCGCGGTAATGATTACGATAACCGAACTCGGTGATCGCGTTTTGAAAGACGCGGTTGACCGATTCGACGCGGTGGCGCAACAAATCCTGAAAGCGGATGACGAGCGGAAAACCGAGCCCGCGCGAACGCGCCTCGTTGACGACTTCGAGGATGTCGATGTTGCCGCCGCTTTCCTGAAGCGGCCGCGCCTCGACATTCCCGGCACTGTTGATGGTGAAGTAATCGCCACCCCACCGGTCGACGTTGTAAGTGGCGATAGCAGACTCAACGTCCCACTCGGTTTTCATTTTGATTCGTACCCGCGGTCGCAGCCGCAAAGCGCATATTCAATCAGCGCGACGAACATGCAAGCTCCGTTCGCAAAAATTCGCGCGAACTTATTCACAAACCGCGCGCTGCTTGTTTTTCGTATTCGGTCGGATACCGTTCCGCGGGATGAACAAGACGGTGATTGAGGTGCAGGTGCGGGCGGTCCTCCCCACCAGCGGCGGCTGCGCAGTGTTTCTGGGAAACAACGACAAAGTGTTCATTATCTATGTCGATCAAACAGTTGGCAGCGCGATCACAATGTTCATGCGCGAGATTTCCAAGGAGCGTCCACTGACCCACGATCTCCTCGGGCATTTGATGACCGCTCTGGGCGCGAAAGTCGAGCGGGTCATCATTAACGATCTGAAGAACGCGACTTACTATGCGCGCGCGATCATCCGGGCCGAAAATGAGTTGCAGCAGAAAAAAATCATCGAGTTAGATGCGCGGCCAAGCGATTGCATCGCGATGGCCACCCAGCAGAAAGCGCCTATTTACGTGAGCCAGGAAGTCTGGGACGAAGTGGACGACATGAGCGATGTCCTGCGCAAAATGGAAGAGGAAGGGCTCAAGCCCGATCCGGAAACGGAGTCGAGCGAAGAAGAATAGATGCTGCCCCGGCGGTCTACGCCTGCCGAAAATAATTCCCGCTCATAGAGCTCCGTTACTAAATCAGCCAAGCAAATCCCCGTAACGCTGGTTCGCTAATTCAAGGCACCGATCAAGAATCTCCGACGGGGTCTGGAGCTTGAGCGTTTCATCGACAAGCTTCCGGCATTCCGCCATGGCGAGACTTTGCACGGCGCGCTTGACTCGTGGCACGAGTGTCGCGCTCGCGCTCAATTCATCCATCCCGAGGCCGAGAAGAAGCGGAATGAGCGCTATATCGCCGGCCATCTCTCCGCACACGCCGACCCAAATGTCACTCGCGTGGGCGGCATCGGCGATCATCTTGAGCAAGCGGAGGACGGCGGGATGCGTTGGCTCGTAGAGATGCGCGATGCGCTCGTTCACGCGATCCACCGCAAGCGTATACTGAATCAAATCATTGGTGCCGATGCTGAAGAAATCCACTTCCCGTGCGAGGAGATCGGCGGAGATAGCGGCACTGGGGATTTCGATCATCGCGCCCGCTTCAGTGGCATCGCCGAATTTCGATCCGGCGCGGCGCAGTTCTTCCTTGCATTCATTCAAGATCGACATCGCTTGCCGTAATTCGTCCAAGCCGGAAATCATCGGGAACATGATTTTCACATTGCCGACTGCACTGGCCCGAAGGATTGCGCGCAATTGGGTTTTGAAGATGTCGGTGTTTTCGAGACAAACCCGGATCGCGCGCCAGCCGAGGAACGGATTGAGCTCGTCGCTCACATTGACGGTGCCAGGAGCCAGCTTGTCGCCTCCAAGATCGAACGTGCGGATAATCAGCGGATCGGGCGAAACCCGTTCCGCAACTTTTCGATATGCTCTGTATTGTTCGTCCTCGGTCGGAAGCGTGTTGCGATTCAAATAAAGAAATTCCGTGCGATAAAGACCGATTCCCTCGGCGCCGTTGGCTGCAACCGCATCGATATCGTCCGGAAGTTCGATATTGGCGGAGAGGACGATGTGACGTCCATCGCGGGTGGTCGACTTTGTCTCGCGAAGCTCTTTTAACTGGGTGACGACTTTGACTCTTCTTAACTCGACTTCGCCGTAATGCGCCAGCGTCTCCGGATTTGGATCGACAATCAGCAAGCCATTTGTGCCGTCGAGCAGGACGTGCTGTCCGGTCTCGAGTTTTTCGGTCACGTCATGCAACCCGACAATCGCTGGAATGTTGAGGGAGCGCGTCATGATCGCGGTATGCGAGGTGCGGCTACCGAGATCGGTGGCGATGCCGAGGACGCGCTTCTTGTTCATGGTTGCCGTGTCCGACGGCGTGAGATTGTGCGCGACAAGAATGTGCGGCTCGGTCAGGGCGAGGAATGTCTTCGGCGCTTTTCCCTGTAAGTTCCGAATCACGCGCTTGGTCACGTCCTGGATGTCGAGCGCTCGCTCGCGCAAATAGGGATCGTCGATCTTGCTCAGCGTTTCCGCGTAATTCGCGGCAACTTCCTGAAAGACCCACTCCACATTGCAAAGATCGCTCTCGAGTTTGCGAAGCACTTCATCGATCAAGGTGCGGTCTTCAACCACGAGCAGGTGGGCGTCGAAAATCCCCGCGTCTTTCGCCCCGATCGATTCGGCGATCTTTTGTTGCATCTCCAGAATCTGCATGCGCGTCTGAATGAGCGCCGTTTCGAAGCGCCCGATCTCGTTCGTGATTTGCGAGGGCTCGATGTGATAGCGCGCGACGTCGTCGAGGTCATCACGCACGACGTGAATCGCGCCCTGGGCAATTCCCGGAGAGACCCCCGCTCCCTGAAACCGAATTTCCGGCCGCGCGTTATCGCTCATTCACCTGCCAGAGTAACGGGGATGTCAATCTTCGTTGAAGCGCGCGTTGATTAACTCCTCGAGTTCCTCCATCGCGCGGGCGGCATCCGGCCCCTCGCAGCGGATGCGCAGCTTCGACCCCTGCCCGGCCGCCAGCATCATCAAGCCCATGATGCTCTTGCCATTGACTTCTTCGCCTTCTTTTGCCACCCAAATTTCCGAGCGGTAACGGCTCGCGATGCGCACGAACATCGCCGCCGGGCGCGCGTGGAGACCGAGCCTGTTCACAATCGATATTTCCTTCTCGATCTTCTGGCTGCGTGCGGCGGCGCTGGCTCGGCGATTGAGCAATCCCATTATTTCGATCCTGGCTTCATCAAATTGAGCAGCTTGGTGTTGAAGTCGACGGCGCTGTTCTGGCCAAGGCCCTTTAACTTTTGATCCATCGCCGCGACTTCGATCAGGCGCGCGATATCGCGGCCCGGCCGCACCGGAATGGTCACGTGCGGCACTTGCAGTCCAAGAATTTCGTAGAATTCCTGATCGAGTCCGATCCGGTCAACCGCCTCCAGATCCTGCCACTCCTTCAACGTCACGACGAGATCGAGGCGCTTCTCGATCCGGATGCTGCCGATGCCGAACACGGAAGCGACGTTGATAATGCCAATGCCACGCACTTCCATATGATTGCGAGTAAGCTCGGGCGCCGTCGCCATGAGCTCACGGCCTTCCAAAGAAGTTATCCGCGTCACGTCGTCGGCCACGAGACTGTAGCCGCGCTCAATCAAACCTAGTACGCATTCGCTTTTGCCGATGCCGCTTTGACCGCGAATCAAAACGCCGACGCCAAGAATATCGACCATGCTTCCGAACTCGGTCACCGTCGGTGAAAAATCGACTTCCAGCGCGATGGTGGCGGCGTTGATAAACTTCATGGTGATCATCGGTGTGCGAAAGACGGCTATCTTCTCTTCGACCGCGACCGCCAGCAGCGCCGGATCGAGGTGAAACCCGCGCGAAACCACCAGACATGGGATTTTTCGAGCGCAGAGATCGCGAAAGCGTTTTACACGAAGCTTCTGCGGTAAACTTTTGAGGTAGGTATGCTCAGCAGCGCCGAGGACCTGGACGCGCTTCTCTGCGAAGTAACTGAAGAAACCGGAAAGCGCCAGACCTGGACGATTGATCGTGGGCTCGCGAATTTTCCGATGAAATCCCACCTGCGGACCTTCCAGCTTCATGTGCAGCTTTTCCGTGTGCAAATTGTAAAAGCTCTCGACCGTGATAACCGGCACACTCTTTTGCTGATCGCTTGTCGATGTAATCGTCTGGGTGCCGCTGCGCTTCGCCATAAGCGTCTAACTTGTAACGCGGAAGCGGCGCGATTTCCAATGTGCATCGCGCGTTAGCAGCTTTCAGGATTGCATCAAGATCAGCCTCCAGGCGGGTTGTAATCCCGTTCTTGTGAAGATGGCTTTTGCTCAGCCTGGTCGATCGCCCGGTCAATTTCTTCACTGTCCTCTAAAGATAAAATGCCCAACCGGCGACGATAAAGACGACCCCAGGCATGCATCGCGTCTTTGGTCGGTTGAAAAAACTTTTGCGCGAAGAGCGTCGGCACGAATGCGCTCAAAATCACAACAGTCACCAGGATCGTGTATTGTCGCTGATCGATGATTTTGTTTTGCAATCCGAACAGCGCCGAAATGGTGCCAAAGGTCAGGCCGGTCGCCATTAGCAAGGTGGTGTAAGCAGCTTGGTGCCGGTTCATGTAATGCAGCCGCGCCAGCGGCCAGACGCCCGCAATTTTGGTCAACATTTTCAGAAGAAGCAGCCCGGCCACAATTGCGAGCGCCGGCCACAGTGCTGGCAGCGAAACATAGAGCCCGGCTTTAATGAAGTAGAATGGTGTAAACATGGCGAAGGCAATGCTGCGCATTCGATGGACCAGTGTTTTGTCGCGGAGAAAAACTCCTGCCACCACCAGGCCAACCAGGTATGCCGGCAAGACCGCTTCGCTCTTGGCTGTCGTCGCCAAGCCACCAAGAAAAAACAAAACGAAAAAGAGAAACTTTACTTCCGGTTCGCTCACTCGCGTCGCCCCAAGCCGGACGATGATCGACTTGGTCCACCTCGGCATGAACCAAAGCACAACGCACATAACGAGAACGAAGCCGATCAGCACACTAGCGCGCAGATTCGCCTTGAGTGAACGCGGATCGATTTCCGCGCCGGCGAGAAATGTCAACACGCCGCTGCCGAGCAACGCGAGAAAATTGATCCACTCGTTGCTTACAGTGAGATGCAGGAAATTGCCTGCGAAAACACCGACGAGAATCTCGATCAGCGCGACGGAAATGCCGGCCCAGATCGAGACCAGGCTCGCGACAAGCGCCAATCCCATCCAAACCGCCGCGACAAACCAGATGTTTTGAAAGATTTCGTTCGAACCGAAACTGACCCCAATAGAATTGAGCATAATAAAACTCCTGTCCGCGCATTATTGCGCCAGCAGGAGTCATCAGCTCTGAAACCGGTCAGGCGGTTTTCCCACTTTTGGGAAGGGCAAACTCCATTGCCCTCCCAAACAATATCGCCATTCTAATTTGGATCAATTACATCTTGAAGCGTTCGCCGAGGTAGAGCTGACGACTGATGGGATCGTTGATGAGGAAATCTTTCGTGCCTTCGCTCTCGACGCGGCCTTCGAAAATTAAATAGGCGCGATCCACGATCGATAATGTTTCGCGCACGTTGTGGTCGGTGATCAAAATCGCCAGGCCCAATTTACGCAGATTGACGATGATCTGCTGCACGTCGTAGACAGCGATCGGATCAACGCCGCTGAATGGCTCGTCCAGCATGAGCAATTTCGGTTTGGTCACTAATGAACGCGCAATCGTGAGCCGACGTTTCTCGCCGCCGCTGAGGGTCAGCGCCTGGTTTTTCGCGATTCGCTCGATCCCGAATTGATGAAGCAACTGCTCACAACGCTGCCGCCGCTCGTGTTTCGACAACGACAGTGTTTCCAAAATCGCCATGATGTTTTGCTCGACCGTGAGTTTACGAAAGATCGACTCCTCCTGCGGCAAATAACCCATCCCGAGCCGCGCGCGTTTGTACATCGGGTAACTCGTCACGTCGGTGCCTGAAAAAATAACGCGACCACTGTTTGGCCTAACGAGTCCAACGATCATGTAAAAGCTGGTCGTCTTGCCCGCGCCGTTCGGCCCGAGCAAGCCCACGATCTCGCCGGCGCGCGCGCTGATGTTAACTCCATTGACGACTGCACGACCGCCATAAATTTTCACCAGTTGTTCTGTTGAAAGGACATTGTCGATCTTCGCCGCAGGCTGCGCAGTTACTGACGAAGCCGGGGAAGATGTTGCTTGGATCGTCATGGTGTGGGCGTGGGGGTAGGCGAAGGCGTCGGCTTCTTTTCCTCATTCGGCTGCTGGCGAATCTCAGTGCGACTCGGCCCGTGTGTACTAAGCTGGCCATTCTGATTGATGATCATGACTGTGTCCGGACTGGCCGCCAAATGAGTGTTTAACCCTTCCTGCACACGCGGCGTGCCGCTTAACTCCACGTCACCGGTCGCGGCCGTGTATACGGCCTTGTCCGAACGGCCGACCGAGCGCGTCGGTGGCCCGCCGTTTGGATCAGGCCGGTCGCGCACAACCGCCACATTGCCTTCCGCAACTGTCTTCTCCAGTTTCTGATTCTCGCCTTTGCTGATGTAAACGGTCAATTTGTCGGATTGAAGATTGAAACGCGGGTCGATCACCTTCACGTGCCTGCTAAAGATGCCGATGCTTTTGTTCGAATCAAAAAATGCTTCGTCCGCATAAATTTCCGTCGTCATCGGTTCATTGGATTGCGTCTGATTGGTCGGACCGAAAAACTTGTTGTCGCCTGATTTATCTTCTTTTTTGTCTGCTGCCTTTTCGGTCTTTTTCGTGAGCGTGGCGGATTCCGCCGGTGAGACCGCCAGCTGCGCCCGCAATTGCGCGGTCAGGCCACAGATCACCACGAGCACCGCGACCAGCCTTCTCATTCGTTTTCTTGTCCCATGCGCATGAGCTGCGATTGCTGCGTGATCACCATTTTCACATTGCCGACTAAGTGTCCGGTTCGCGCGTTCGTATCGAACTGCACGGAGTCTCCAGTGATGTTAAAATCGGCCCGCTTAATCGTGGTACGCTCCGGCGAACTCAGTATCCGCGTCTTCAAATCGAGCACGGAAGTGCGCATGTCGATCGTGAGATCGGGACGGGTCTCCGGGGTATAGGTCATGATTTTGAGATCCTGAAAACCGACGTGTTCCTCATCGATTCTTCTCGCAGTTTTTGCTTCAAACTTTCCCCGCAGATGGCCGTCGGCGCCGAAATCGGGCAGCACGAGGCCCTTGGCTTCGTGACCAATCGGAAGCGGAATGTTAGTTAGACTTTGCTCCCCCGGCGACGCACTCGATGTTGCGGAGAGCTTCTTTTTCCTGCCCTGTTTTGCCTGGGCAAACGCCGGCCCTGTCGAGATTAAGATCGACAAGAACAAGATCGACAAAAGGGAAACGAACCAGCTCCGGTTTGCGGAGCGGCCGCTACGAGACGGCAGCATGAATAGCCTTTAACATGCGCAGGTGCTTCGGCAAATTTTTTAGCGGAATCTGGTTCGGCCCATCCGACAACGCGCGCGCCGGATTTTCGTGCACCTCCATAAAGATGCCGTCGCATCCGGCGGCCATGGCTGCACGTGCCAGTACGGGCGCTACTTCGGCATCGCCGGAGGTCGTGTTCCCTGCTCCGCCCGGTCGCTGCACGGAATGGCTCGCATCAAAAATCACCCGGTACCCCCCCTTCCGCATCCAATGCAGTGAGCGCATATCGACGACGAGATTGTTGTAGCCAAACGTCGTGCCACGTTCCGTGAAACAGAATTTCTTATTGCCGAAGGCGGCGAGCTTTTCCGCGATATTCTTCACGTCCCACGGCGCTAGAAACTGGCCTTTCTTTACGTTGATCGCGCGACTTGTTTCGGCCGCAGCGCGGAGCAAATCCGTTTGCCGGCAGAGAAAAGCCGGGATCTGCAAGAGGTCGATCTTTTCTCCGGCTATTTCCGCCTCGGCCGGCGAATGCACATCCGTCGTCACGGAAATTTCTAAATCGCGGCCGATCGCGGACAGAATCTCGCACCCTTCGCACACGCCGATTCCGCGAAACGAACGGACTGACGTTCGGTTCGCTTTGTCGTAGGAAGCCTTGAAGATAAGATCGACATCTTCCTGCGCGCAAATTTTCTCGATGCTCCTCGCCATGCGCCAGACAAACTTTTCCGATTCGATCACGCACGGCCCGAGAATGAAAACAGGGCGTTTCCCGCCAATGGTGACCGATCCAATCTTGAGCGGCTTGGGTTTCACGAGAGTCGAGCTAAGTCCTGAGTTGTAGCGGCGGTTGTGTCAACCGCCGAAATTAAGGACAGGCGCTCGCCGCGGTGAGCGCCTCTACAATTTTTTTGGTCGCAAAAGATCGACAATCGCAAACGGCACATAGAGCACGATGAAAAAGAGAAGCGCAACGAAATGCATCTGTACGAGATAGAGCGGGCGCCAGTCGGAAAGAAAATTCAAGATCGAAAAGGCCTCCGGTTTATGCAGCAGAAATCCGTAGTTATAGCCGGTCAGCTCGTCCGCGATAAACGTCACGACAAAATAAAATTCCGACCAGGCGAACACGCGCACGATCGACATGGGACGCGGCCGATACCTGCGAGTCAGCATCAGGAAAATCACGCCGACGATGATGCCCGAATGCGAAATGAAAAAGCTGAAGAAGCGAAAATCCGGGAAGCCGAAGCGAAGATTTGGTGTGAGCACGGCTTGGAGCGTTCCACCGATTCCCCAAAAATATGCGACCTCAAACCAACGTTGATTCCCGCTCCACATCGCCACGATCACGACCACCATTCCCCAATCGCAAAGTTGGAGCGGCAACGTTTGCTCCCAGCTCATCACGCCGATATTGCGGACAAGAATCAAATAGACCGCGTAATTCAGCACGAGCAGGGCCGAGAGCGATGCGACGATCACGCGCTCGAGGCGGCTCGATTTTGCCCGACGCACAATCGCCGCCAGAACGAACGGCAGCGCGACGGTTAGGAAAATGACTGTGAGGTGCGCGGCGCCGTAAGCCTGGAACGTGCGCTCGGAGTTCATTGCAAGGTCGATAATTGCTCAGCGAATCACCCAGAGGTTGCACGGAATCACGTCCGTGATCCATGCGATGTGATTGGGTAATCTTTCGCCGGCAGGGCCGCCCGTCCGTACGGGCACAACGAGCAAATCAGCTTCCACCGATTGGACGAAGTTGGATGCGGCAAAGCCAGTGTTACCGCGAAGGCAGCGCGCTTCGATGGGCACATCGGTGTGACCGGCGGCGAGAACGAATTCTTCCAAAGCGGCTTCCTCCTCTTCAAAGGTACGAGGCAGCGGGGCGCCATCTCCAGCGTCGGCCCGCAAGGAAGCGCGCGCTTCATCGAAGGTGGTGTAGGTGCGAACGACATAGAGCCTTTCGCATGCCTCGGCCGCGGCCAAGCCAAGCGTTTTCTTGAGCGCGTGCTGACCGTGCTCGGAATAGTCCGCGATGAAAACGATTCGTCGCAGCGGTTTTGGTTCGTGTTCCGGCTTGGTAAAAAGCAAAACAGAACAACCCGCTTCGCGAACCAGCCGGCGCGCCACGTTACCAAGAACCGGGCGCAGAATGACTTCTTTTTCGAGCGCACCCGCTACGACAAGATCGACGTCATTGTCTGCCAGCGCTTTCAAAATCGCTTCGGCGGGATCGCCCTGCCGGTAATGAATGGTCGAGTCGCGCGGAAGTTGCAATTGCACCAGCGCGTCGCGGAATTTCTGCGCGGTTTTATCATCGCGTTCGCCGACATAAATCAAACTTAACTTCGAGCCAAAACGATCGCGGATCCGTTTTGCTTCGGAAAGCACCTGCTTAAACCGCGGGGAAAAAGTGCTGGCCACGGCGATCGCTTTGTAGGTCGACAGATTCATCATGCGCGTCAAAACCAATCTCCTCGCTGCGTGAACTTCGGCAACCACGGAAAAGTTTGATGTTTGACGTTTGCTGTCTGATTTTCCGGTTGCAACTCCCCTGTTTATGAGACGCGCGGTTTATCCAGGCAGCTTCGATCCCGTGACCAACGGCCATCTCGATGTGATCGAGCGTGCGCGAAAACTCTTCGATGAAGTGATTGTGGCCGTTGCGCACAACGATGAGAAACAGGCGCTCTTTTCCCTCGAGGAACGTCTCCAGTTTCTGCGAGGTTCCATTGGCAAGATCGACACGGTGCGGATCGCGCAATTCGACGGGTTGCTAGTCGAGTTTGCCATTGCGCAAAAAGCGAGCGCTGTCATCCGCGGCCTGCGCGCGGTTTCCGATTTCGAATTCGAGTTTCAAATGGCGCTGATGAACCGAAAACTGGAGGCCGCTGTGGAAACGATTTTTCTGATGCCGAAAGAGGAATACACCTATTTGAGCTCCCGCATCATCAAGGAGATCGCGCGCCTCGGGGGAGATGTTTCGAGTTTTGTGCCGCCGGCGGTAAGTAAAGCGCTGGCCAGGAAATTCGCCGGATGAAAGTTCATCTCAAACAAATTCCAGCCAACGGTTTGCATCTGGATGGAGACGAAGACTGCCCGATTCCGGAATTGGAGCCGGAAGGAATTCGTTGCCTCGGGCCATTGTTTTACAACATCGACATCGGAGTCTCAGGGGGCGCGCTCTGGGCGAATGGATCGCTCAGACAGGGTGTGGAGTTGAACTGCGTTTGCTGTCTCGAAAAATTTGTCTACGAAATCAACGTGCCGGCGTTTGCCTTGCGGATAGAGCTGCACGGGCCGGAGACAGTCGATCTAACGCCCTTTATGCGGGAAGATCTTTTGCTGAATCTACCGGCGCACCCCCGTTGCGATCGCGATGGCGGTCGCGTTTGCAATGCCGCGACGAGCAGCGGTGAGGACCGTGAGCGAAGAGAAGAGCGCAGACCCGACTGGAGCGCGCTGGATAAACTGAAGTTAAACAAGTAATCCTCGCGTTGTAGCTGCCGCCGTCTTTGGCGGCAGAACATAATCGCGAAAGACTTCTACGACTGAGACCGCGGTTGTTTTTGTCTGAAAGCCTGCTTTCCTACTTCGCTCTTATGGGAGTTCCAAAACGCAAAACCTCAAAGATGCGGTTGCGCACGCGCAGAGCGGCGAACCGGTGGCATGCATCGCAACTGAGCAAATGTCCGCAATGCGGTAGCACCGTCGCATCGCATACTGCTTGCCGGTCGTGCGGGTATTATAAGGGCCGGCAAGTGTTAACGGTCGAAGGGAAATAATCGTAGTGGCCCCGAATGTTTGGGGCAAATCGGTCGCAAAGAAATTGTGCTCCATGCACGCCGAAGGGGACGATGACCTCTGCAGTCGATTTTCGCTTTGCATTGCAGAGCTAAAATTCGCAAAGTCCTTCTGCGTATGAGGATCGCCTTGGATGCGATGGGCGGCGATTTTGGGCCGCCAAATCTAGTGCCCGGAGCGGTAATGGCCCTGCGGGAATATTCCCACATCAACAAGCTCTATCTGGTCGGTGACTCCAAAAAAATCGAAGCGGAACTAAAAAAGCATGGCTGCACCGACAGCCGGATCGAAATCTTCCACACCACCCAGGTGGTGGATATGAGCGATCGCGCGGTGGAAGCGGTGCGGCGAAAAAAGGATTCATCCATCAGTCGTGCTGTCGATCTGGTGAAACGCGACAAGGCAG
>WNFR01008809.1_pt1 | contig 26429 bp, 26 predicted proteins | sample 5400221 | NCBI WGS metagenome assembly WNFR01 (sample SAMN13153357, study PRJNA577476) | soil metagenome | isolation source: 40 cm soil under Madrone tree | place: USA:California | collected 2016-06-14
CTTTAAACGCACCAGTTCGGCCGCAAGCTTAGGAAACCGATCGATCTTCCCCTCGGCATATCGGTACTCGGTGGCGATGTTCTGTCCTTCTATGTAGCCACGCTCGCGCAGAGCCAGCCGAATTGCCTCGGCACGGGCGGAGTCGCTAGCTGCATCGGCCGGCAATAGATACCCTATCCGCGGAATTTTGTTTGGCTGCTGCGCCTCGGCTACGACTGCAACAGCAAGCAGCACCACTACAAAGAGGATTGATAAGACACCGGCTTTCTTCATTGCACCCACGATTCGTTATGTATCACGCTGGACCGTACTGGAGGAAACTAAGATTTACGACCCAGGGCGACATGTATTCGTCGAGTAGGAAGACCAGATTCAGCCTGAGATTGAACTTTGAATGAAAACCTTCAGCACCAAAATCGGTCTATCTATTGTCACTGTAAAAGGTCCCATTGCAGTGAAGCTGGATAAACCACTTCGCCAGCGAGTGCATCAAGCAACCACCTGTTTGTTATCCATGCCCAGTCGCGGTTTCGGATTAAGTTGAAATCGATGGGGAGCCGTCCACGAGAGATTCGAATCGACTGTCCGGTTTTTGTCCGGTCACTTGAGAAAAAACGTGAAAGTTTGTTAAACTTCGCCGCAGCGGAATGTAGGAAAATTTAAGACTTAGGTAGTTTGTGGTAGGTGGTGAAAGACTTGTTCCGGTCTCTCACGTCGGGAACACGGGTTCGATTCCCGTTGGGACCACCACAACCACGCTACGCAATATTTTTTCGCTCACTTTCACGGAAATCGATCATATTGATCCCGATTGCTTGCCACAAATCATGTCAGTAGTGAAAACCCATTACGCCGCGATGTTGCGCTAGGGTTTTTCCTCAGGAGGTTCACGATGAATTTTGTCGGCAAAGGCCAGCCTCTCACGCGCGCGGGTCTAAATAAGGTGCTGGCAGCCCTCGGGCTAGGCCCCAACGATGCCGCATACATTTGGACCGTCGCCGAAGTCGAGACCGCAGGATTAACCCAAGGCTTTGGCTTTCGTATCGATCGCCGCCACAAATCCTCTTCGAGCGCCACATTTTCAGAAAATACACCAATGGCCGGTTCGATAGCGATGCGCCGGAGATTTCAGGAGCTCCCGGTGCCTACGGATTACTCTCGGAACAATATAACAAACGGACGAAGGGACTCGCGCTCTGCGCCAAGGCGAAGCTCAGCGTCGAGCCGGCGTTCCAGTCCGCCTCCTGGGGCATGGGGCAGGTCATGGGATTTAATTACGACGTCGCCAGATATAAATCAGCGGCGAATATGATCCAGGCGATGGTGCGAAACGAAGATGCCCAACTCGCTTCCATGGCCGGATATCTCAGAGCCAACGGTTTAGCCGACAAGCTAATCAAGAAAGATTGGACGGCCTTTGCGAAGGGTTACAATGGCTCGAGCTACTGGCAAAACCGCTATGATGTTAAACTTGCCGAACAGTATCAGCGTTTTGCCAGCGGCTCGCTGCCGAATTTAGAAATGCGCACTGCGCAGGTCGCTTTGCTTTTCTTGGGCTACGCTTCGGGAAAAATCGATGGCGTCATCGGCCCGCGCACGCGCGCGGCGATCAAGAACTTTCGGATCGCCGCCGGTCTTGCAGCGGGTGAAGAACTCGACGGCCTAACGTATCAGGCTTTGTGCAAGAAAGCAGGTATTCGTCCATAGTTTGACAAACATCCCGGCGCGTAACCGTTTCGCATCGCTCTTCCGGGCTCGACCTGACCATACTGCTGCGAATACTTTCCGCGCCTTTCGCCATCGCGACTATCTTATATTCTGGTGCGGACTCCTTCTCGGCCACACCGGCACCTTGATTCAAACCACCGCGCAGAGCTGGTTGCTTTTTCAACTCACCAATTCACCGTTTTACCTGGGGCTCGAAGGGCTTTGTCTGGGTCTACCGCGCGTGCTTTTTTCCGCCCTCGGCGGCGCCATCGTCGATCGCGCCGACCGCAAGATCATCCTTGTCGTTACCCAAATCGCGTTTTTGCTCATGACGCTCTTTCTCGGTGTAATGAATTATTTGGGGACGATCCGAGTTTGGCACCTGTTGACCGTCTCAGCACTCACCGGCTTTTTTGTTTCCTTTGAGCAGCCAGTGCGCCAATCGATCCTGCATGATCTCGTGCCGCGCGCCGACCTGCCCAATGGGATTACCCTCTATCAAATGGTGTTCAACGGCTCGATGCTGTTCGGCCCGTCCGTCGGCGGCATGTTGATTCCCGTGATCGACACCCAGGGCTGTTTTTTTGTCGCTACCGTGGGAAACCTGTTTGTACTGCTAACGATTTTCATGATTCGGATACCTCGATCCGCACCTGCGGAGAAGCAGAAAAGCCTTACCCGCGATATGATCGAAGGATTTCATCTCGCCTGGCGTGCGCCGCTGTTTTTAACACTATTCATCGTGCTCGGCATCGTAACGTTCTGCACCAAACCTTACACGCAATTCATGCCGGTCTTTGCCCGCGACATCCTTCAAGTCGGTGCGCCCGGATTGGGGCTATTGCTCATGGCTCCAGGCGCTGGCGCGATCTTAGGCGGCCTTACCACTGGCCTCGGTCCGTCGTTTTCCGAAGCCGAACCATCTGCTCTTCTTTCTTGCCGCAGGCTTTGGATCGTCCATCCTCTGCTTCGCCATGTCGCGCAGTTTTCCGCTATCGCTAACGGTCCTCTTCATCGCCGGTGGCTTTCAAACCACTTTCCTCTCCGCCATCGCAACGTTGTTGCAAATTCACTCCGATGAATCCAATCGCGGCCGGATGATGTCGCTGTTCGGATTGATCAATCGCGGGCTCGGCCCAATGGGCAGTTTTCCCCTTCGGCCTGATCGCCACGGCGATCGGCGCGTCGGCAACGGTCGCGGTTTGTGGGATGTTAACCGTCGCGTTGGTTGGTTACGTCGTCGTGTTCCAATCGCATCTGGGCGACGCCAAGCCTATCGGGGAGTCGTAATTGAATGGAACGGAGCGAAGTCGATATACTAAGGTGACGAGATTATCCGCAGCGAACTTGGGACTTTAAGCCACCGAAACTTGGCGCCAGAATATCTGCTCAACGCCGAATATCTTCTCCGCAGAATCGAAGGCGGATTTAGACTTTGGCAGGATCACCTTAAGTCAACCGTATGCGCGTCCGCTGCGGCTTCAAATCTTGCCTTGAAATCGCAGAGACTCGATTCGTAGTCGGACGATCTCGCCTAAATCAGTCGTCGGCAAACCATCCGGGATTTGAATCGCTTCAGCGCCCAGCTGGATCAATTTTTCATTCAACCCATAGAGGCTGGACCGGATCTGTTCGTAGTCTTGCAAGTACTGCCGGCACGCCAGAATGTTATCGTCGATTTCTTCTAAACATTTGGAAAGTTTTCGGCTTTCTTGCTGGAAAGTTTGACGCAGATGGTCCACGTTGGCCTGGATGATTTGTTCCTCCACAGGCCGTATCTGTTTGGCGATCTCGCTCTTCATGTCTTGGAGCGCCTGCAATAATCGCTCGTAAGATTGTTCTTCTCGCATAAGATCCTCCGGCAGTTGAATTCTCGGTTCTCGCATCGAAATGTAGTGTTGCGTGAGAGACTCCGACACCCGTTTCTTGACCAGCGTCAAGGCTGCCTGAGTTTCGCGTATTTTATCGTCAATCCGCGACTCATCAGTGATCAACTTGACTAACTTGACTAATGGATTTCCTGCAAGGCTCACGGTTCTCTCCGCTAAGAATCCGAGGCTCCATCGTTCTCCCCGGATTAATCTACGTATTCTTACTTATCGACTCCGACTTCAAACTGCAAGAACCTATGAATTTCGGCACAGAATAGGCAAAAAGAGGTAATTCTTGGCGGGATTATACAGGCGGCCCGGCTCGGAGATTACCGAAAACTGGCCGGAGCGAAACCGTAGGTTGCGGACAAAAACAGGTGTCGTTCGATTAACTTTTGTCGGGGTCCTTGTGCTCGCGCAACTCGCGCTTCCAGCTGAGGGTTCTCGCTTTGGCCGCGATCTGCTCGGCCTCCGCGATCAGCCCTTGCTTCTGGTAGAAAATCGACAGGCTGGTGTACGCTAATTCATCATCAGGCGCGACTTCGATGAGCCGTTTGCCCACTTCGATCGCCTGATCAAATTTTTCCTGGTGCGCGTAGGTCATGGCCAACGCGTGAAGAGCATCAGCATGGTTAGGATCCTCTTCGAGCGCCCGCAAATAAGCCGCTACTGCTTCTTCCAACTTATCTTGGGCGAAGAGCTCCATTCCTTCGTTGTAATGATCTTCTTTGTTCACGATACCGCTAACTGGATTTGGACCCTGTGGTTGACGGGGATGCCGAGGACGCGAGGGACGTGCTCGTTTGACTCGTCAGTTCCGGTCGACATTGCTGCTGCAGAATTTTCTTCAGCATCGCTGGATTGACCGGTTTCTTGAAAATCACGCCTTGCAACCCCTCAAGGCAGCTCCGCTTGATAATATGATCCTTATCGTAATTGAAGGCGGTCATTAAGACCACGGGGAGCTTCGGCGTCTTTTTTTTGACCGCCTGATAGAGCTCATAGCCGTCCATATCGGGCATAACAACGTCGCTTAACACAAGATCGAACTGTTCTCGCCGCAGCCAGTCCAACGCATAGACACCGGATTCGGCGGTTTGAATGCAACAACCTTCCGCGATGAGCAGATCCCTAAGAGACTGGCAGACGCCGGCATCGTCGTCGACGATCAAAACCCTCAGACCATTCAGCGGATGGCACTCATCGGGTTTTGGCCGTTCGCAGGGTTTCGCGCCATCGGCAGCGCGCAGATCCGTCATCATCTTCCCGTGCAAATATTCTTTCGTGCCGTACTCGCCCTCGTCAGCCATCTGACTGATGCGGTTGGTAATGTCTTGAATTTTTTTCACTTGCGACGCCAGAGATTCCAGCCGATCCGATTCGACGAGAAAGTCCTCGTCATTGGCGACTCGTCCCACGTACTGGCGCAGCATCTCGATTTGGTTGACTAGCACTTCGAGTGAATTGTTAACTTCGTGCGACAGCCCTATGGCGATTTCGCCCAAAGTGACAAGTTGATCACGCCGCCTGATTTCCCGAATATCTTTGGCAAAGCCGATTGACCCAATCTCGTTGCCTTGGTCGTCGTAGGTAAGTGACGCCGAAATCGCGACCGGGATCTTCTCCCCTTTTTTGGTTTTGAAAACGGTCTCGAAGTTGTGCAATCGCCCCTTGCCTGCGGCATCGGCTGCGCGCATAGCTGCCATGACTCTCCGCGCCTCGTCAAGACTCGGATAAATCTCCAGCACGTTTTTCCCCAAGACCTCTTCGTAGCTAAAACCGAGGTTTTGCCGCGCGCCGTCGTTGTAAAAAATTATCGTCCCTTGCTTATCGACCGAAATGATAATATCGGGGCAACTCTCGACGAGTTTTTGGAAGTATTGTCCGGGGAGGGCCATAGGGGCTCAGGCGTATCTTGTATGATAAGTCGAACGACGATATCAATGCAAGAGCCGGAAGAATGCAGCTTGCATACGCGTCCACCATCCGATTGACGTAACGACTCGTCGTAAATTAATGGGACCCACTAAAGACACCAGGCAACTCAATTGGTTCTTGGCCTGGGCGGTGGTTTTTTGCGATATCGGCACGTCCGTCTATTACGTGCCCGGCATCCTCTACGGCCACGTCAAGGATGCCACGCCGTTCTTCGTATTGCTCACCACCGGCGGTTTTATCTTACTGTCGCTCAAGTACATAGAAATTTCGTGGCGCAATCCGGAAGGCGGCGGGGTCGTTACGATCACGACCAAGGCTTTCGGTCCCATGTGGGGCTGCCTCGGCGGCATGCTGATTACCGTAGATTACTTTCTTACCACGGCGATCTCGGCGGTAGCCGGATTTCAATATGTAGGCAGTGTTTTTACCTCCCTGGATGCCCACGTCGTGCTGCTTTCCTGTGCCGGTGTAGGAGTGTTGGCGGCGCTCAACATCATCGGCATCCGTGAGAGCGCCGCGGTGTCTTTGGTGATGGCCTGCGCATCATTCATCGTGAACCTGATCGTGATAGGTGCCGCGACCGCGACGATGAATAGCGTTCAGTGGAATGCCGTGCTCAGCCGCTTGGGAACTGGACACGGCATTTCGACTTATGAGCTCTTAGTCGGCTTCGCTTCGGCTTGGCTGGCCTTTTCCGGATTGGAAAGCATCAGCCAGCTTAGTCCGGCGATGCGATTTCCGCTCCGTCAAACGACGCGGCGGGCCATGATCGCGGTGATCCTAACAATGGTCGTCACCTCGCCGATTTTGACCGCGCTATCGATCGGCTTGCTCCCCGAGCAACTCAAAGCCACCGAGAGTGAACGATTCATCTCCGAGCTGGGTATGTTGGTCGGCGGTTTGGGCGTGAAACTGGCGGTCGTTCTGACGGCGTCGAGCTTACTTTTGTTTGCTTCTAATACCGCGATCATCGGCTCCTATCATGTTTTCCTCGCGCTCGTGAAAGGCGGATTTCTTCCGAAAATCGTCGCCGTGCGTAATGGAACATTCAATACGCCGCACATTGCCGTCGTCATCGCAACGATGATTCCTGTTTTGGTCATCTTTTTGAGCCGCGGTGAAATGAAGGTACTCGGCGACATGTATGCGTTCGGCTTATTGGGCGCCTTCGTATTTTCCTCTCTAAGCTTGGATGCGATTCGCTGGCGACTTGGGCGCCGTGACTTCGGCTTTTGGCTCGGTGTTTTCACGACAGCGATGGTCATGATCGCTTGGGGCATCAACCTGGTCGAAAAGCAGCTGGCCACCTATTTTGGCGGCGCGGTCACGGCGATCGGTATGCTCACCGCGGTTGGCGTGCGGCGCGCCTGGTTCGTCGATTTGCTCGTGCAAATTCCGTTTCTGCAGCGCCTCCAGGCGCGCGCCTACCGCGCCTCCGAAGATCTAGTTGAAGACGAGCTCAAGGGCTTGGTGACGCTCGCCGAAGCGGTCGAGCTAAAGCCATTTTACTCCTCATCGACGCTGCTTGCCTTGCGCGACGAATCGCCACGCTTGATCCAGGAAGGCATTACCCGCGTCAAAGGACGCAACGAGTCGGCGCTCTATTGCATCTATGTGGAAGAGTGGCCGGGGCTATTTGCCGGCGATACGCCGCATGTTCCCAATGAGGAAGGCATCCGCACGCTGCGCGCCGCCCTCCAGGCTACGCGCGAAAAGAATATCGAGATTATTCCGATCTGGACGGTCTCGCACAACGCCGCCGAAGCCCTCGCTAACGCGGCTAAGGTGCTCGACGTCGATACCGTTATTATCGGCGCCTCGCGGCGTTCGGCGTTTTATCACATGCTGCGCGGCCACGTGCTTAAAGGGCTGACGAAGAAGCTGCCGCGGGATTGCCACTTGCTGATTTCCAACTGAGCCCGGCACACGGGATCGGAACAATTTTAATTAGGCTTCCTCGATTGACCCACGCAATCTCGGCGGCATCTAGCGCGAGCTGTGCGGATGACGCAACAGTCTGCCGCGCTTCCTCCAGACCGAGAAAGCGATCGATCGCAGAATGGCCGGCGTAACGCAGCGGCGTGACGGTGGGTCGTTGAGAGCGTTTGACATGGCGACCTCAAGCACTTAGCGCATGCCGAGATTTTTCAGAAAGCCAGACTTGGCTAACGCCAGGACAAAAGTATTGTCGTAGAAATCCCTCGGATCGGCGTTCTTGGCGTTGGGAAATTCTCTCTCATCGAGATATTCGAACTGCCCTTTGATTGCCTCAGGGCGTACACCCAGGCTCATCGCCCAGTACGGCGCAAACGCCTCGTAGGTGCCGTCGATGGTCGGGCCGTCCTCGATTTTGGCGTATTTGGCGATCGCCTTCTTGGCAACGGCGCTATCCTTGCGCGACAGTACAACGCCTTCGGCGATCGCTTTAAGAAACGCGTAAACATTGTTCGGCCGACTCTTTCGCCTTGAGTGTGTTCGGCGCCGAGAGTGTCCCGGCAGCGGTCTTGCCGCCGATGATGGCGCTGAGAATCGCCGGCACGGTCTGGACGTAAAGAATTTGCACGTCCTTGTCCGGCGCCAGACCATTTTTTTTCAGCGCCTCTCGAGTCGCCGTGTCGAGCGCCGCCCGCGGCGTGCTCGCTGCGACCGTCTTGCCTCTTAGTTCTTGAATCGTTTTGATCTCTTTCGCCGCCCAAATCTCGAAAACCAGCTGCTGCATCGTCCCGCCGAAATACTTCACCTGCCCGCCGCGCAGCCGCGCATTGATCAGATCGGGCCCGTCGGTGTAAAAATCCGCCTCTTCCGACACGACGGCCTGAGCGGAAACTTGCGGCGTGAGCAGTTGCAAGGTCGCATTCAAGCCGTATTTCTTGAACAAGCCGGCTTCATAGGCGACCCAGATCGGCGTAAACGCGCCGCTCGGTTGCGCGTAAGTGACAATCACATCCGGTTTCTCAGGCTTGCCACCGACCTCCGCAGCGAAAGCCGGCGTGACCAAACAAATGGTTGCAATCACCCGCATCACGACCGAAGTTAATTTCGATCTAGCCATCCCCGTTTCCTCCACGATTGTAATCCTCTGTATGGGTTCGAAGAATTCTTCAACTCGAAACCCGAGACTCAAGACTCGAAACTGGCTCCGCGGGCCGCACATCGACGATCTTTAGCTCCACGGTCGAGTTGCCGTTCCACTCATTCTCGCCGAGCCGATAGGCGATATCGATGCTTTCGCCCGGCATGCCTGGATAATCGTCGCCAACGCCGAAGATAACGCCGCTGATAACGCGGCCAGCCTGACGCAGCCGGTAGCGCACCCCGGCGGAAAAAACTTTGCGCTCGCAAACCTGAGCGGCGGAAGTCATGAACAGCGGCTCGGGATTGCCGACCCCAAAAGGTTTAAGAATATCCAGCTCGCGCAACAGTGGATGGCCGATTTGGGCAAAATTCAAGGACCCGTCCACCTCCAACACGGGCAGGAGGTTTTCGGCTGTAAGCCACTGACTCGCGACGGCTTCGAAGGCTTCGGCAAAACAGTCGAGCTTGTCCGGCGCGATCGACAAGCCGCCGGCAAATTCATGACCGCCGAATTTCTCCAGATGCTCGGCGCAGCGGCGAAATCCATCGACTAAGTGAAAGCCGCGAATGCTGCGCGCCGAGCCTTTGCCTTCGCGGCCGTTGAAACCTATGACGACCGTCGGCCGATAGTATTTCTCAACGATGCGCGAAGCGACGATGCCGAGCACACCAGGATGCCATCCTTCGCCCGCTACGACCAGCGAATAGCGACTGCCGCCGTCCATTACGGCGCTCGCTCGCGCCAGCGCTTGCTCGAGCACCGCGGCCTCGACTGCCCGCCGTTCGCTGTTGTGGGCGTCCAGTTCTTGGGCGATGCGCAGCGCGACTTCACTCGACTGAGTCGTCAGCAACTCGACAACTTTGATGCCGTAATCGACGCGGCCCGCGGCGTTGATGCGCGGGCCCAAACGAAAGCCCACTTGCCCGGCAGTAACAGCGCCATCTGGAATGCCCGCGACCTGTTTGAGCGCGACGACTCCCGGTCGGGTAGACGCGCTCAGCTCGACAAGACCGCGGCGCAGCAGCGTGCGATTGACGCCCGTGAGCGGCACCATGTCGGCAATCGTGCCAAGCGTGACAATATCGAGATAGCGCCGGAGGTCAGGCACCGCGCCTTGAAACCAACTCTCGTCGCGCAATTTGGCGCGCAAACCTATGACGAGATAGAACGCCAACCCCGCAGCACAGAGTCCTTTATCGGGAAACAGACAATCCTTGCGATGCGGATTGATCACCGCCACAGCCGCGGGCAACTCTTCCGGCACCTGATGATGATCAACGATGATCACGTCGAGATCGAACTGCCGCGCCGCCGCCACTTCCCGGGCATTGGCGATACCGCAATCGATCGTCACTAACAAATCGACGCCCCGTTCTTTCAGCCGGCGCAGCCCATCGACGTTGAGGCCGTAGCCTTCTTCGATACGGTGCGGCACATAGTAGATCGGCTCCGCGCCGAGCTCGCGCAGAAAGGTCACTCGAAGAGAGATAGCGCCGCGCGGAATCGACTTCGGCATAACCGCGCAGACAGAGGATACGCGCCACCAGCGAGGAAATGCCTAATTGCTCGGCCTGACGCGCAGCGCACGCTTCATCGAATGGTTTCAGTACCCAGCGTTTGGCGAGGTCACTGCGCATCTGAAATAGCGGCAGGATAGTTGGCTTGTCCGACCGCCGCGGACAATGCATGCATCAGGGTCAAGCGCACTAAATGGCTTTCTAGCTGAATTAAATATCGTTGATCACTGTTTCTTTGCCACCGCCCGCTTCTCCCAAAAGAGAACGACGGGACTCGCGATAAAGATCGTCGAATATACGCCTGAGAAAAAACCGACCAACAGAGCAAATGCAAACGGCCGTATCACTCCCCCGCCGAGAAGAAAAAGCGCCAAGAGCACGAGAATGGCGGTGCCGGTGGTAATAATAGTCCGGCTGAGGGTCTCGTTGATGCTCGTGTTGATAATAGTCTCCAGGCTCTCCCGTTTAATTTTGCGCATGTTTTCCCGGACTCGATCGCAGATGATAACCGTGTCGTTGACAGAAAATCCGACCACGGTCAGCAGCGCCGCGACGATAGTCAGATCGAACTCGTAGTTGGCGATAATCAGCGCACCGATCGTGACCAAAACGTCATGGACCAAGGCAACCACCGCCCCCAAACCAAACCGGAGCTCAAAACGAAGCCAGATGTAGATCCCCATCATGACGGTCGCCGCGATCACCGACCAAGCCCCTTTCTGACGTAGTTCGGCGCCGACCTTCGGCCCCACCGACTCGATGCGGCGAACTTCAAAACCGTCGCTGCCGAACTGTTTGCCAAGTCTCGCCTTGATCTGTTCGCCGAGCTCGCCGAGCTGCGCCGAGGTTCTCTGCAAACGCACGAGAAATTCGTTTGATCCTTCTTGGCCGAAATCTTGAATCACCGTGTCGCCCGCGCCGAGCTCGCCCAAGGCATTCCGAATCTCCGGGATCGACACCGGCTTGGTAAACTTCAGCTGCGCCACGGTGCCGCCCGCGAAATCGACGCCGAGCAGCGGCCCTTTGGTAAAAAGCAGAACGAGGATCATTAGATTGACTACCGACGAGATCCCGATGGCAATATAACGGTAGCGGGTAAACGGTATCGTGCTGCCCGGCTTGATTAGTTCCATGACGTTTCCTTCAGATGCTGATTTGTTTCAATTTGCCTGTCACGGCCCGATAGTCATAATAAATCCGGGTCATGTAGACGGCCGTGATCACCGTCGTCAAAATACCGATGCAGAGCGTTACCGCGAAGCCTTTGATCGGACCCGTACCGAACTGAAAGAGAATAACCCCGGAAAGAAACGTCGTAACGTTGGTGTCAATGATCGCCGGCATGGCGTGTTGAAATCCGGCTTCAACCGCGGAGCGCGGTGTCCGGCCGGATCTTAGCTCTTCACGGATCCGTTCGTTGATGAGCACGTTGGCGTCCACAGCCATACCGGCGATGAGCACGATGCCGGCGATACCGGGCATCGTCAGCACCGCCTTGAAAGCGGCCAGGATCGCCAGCAGGAACAGAATATGAAATAGCAGCGCGACGTCAGCGAGCGCCCCGGCTCCGCGGTAGTAAGCGATCATGAATATGATAACCAAGCTGGCACCGACGACAAACGAGATCACGCCTTGGCGAATCGAATCGCTTCCTAATGAAGGTCCCACGGTCCTCTCTTCAAGGATCTCGACCGGCGCCGGCAGCGCACCCGCGCGCAAAACAATCGATAGATCCCGCGCTTCTTTAATATCGAAATTACCGGTAATCGAAGCCCGACCGCCGCCGATCCGTTCCTGGATGACCGGCGCGGAATAGACGCGGTTGTCGAGTACGATGGCCAGCCGACGCTTCACGTTGGCCGCGGTGATCTGCTCAAATAATCGAGCGCCCGCGCCGTTCAGAATCAACTCAACCGAGGCTCCTTGCAGTTGCTGCGCCGGCCGCACGCGCGCGTCCTGAACATATTCACCTGTCATCAACGGGCGCGACTCCAGCACGTAGGCTTGTTTTTCCGTGCCGGCTCCCTCGCCTCGACCGGCATGACCGTAAAGCAATTGTCGCCCAGGTGGCGGGCCGTTTTTGATCGCATCATCAACATTGGCCGTGTCGTCGGCAAGCTTGAATTCCAAAAGAGCCGTCTTGCCGATAATCTCCTTGGCGCGTTCCGGATCTTGAATGCCGGGAAGCTGGATCAGGATATTTTCTTGTCCTTCGCGTTGAATAATCGGCTCGCTTACGCCGAATTGATCGATCCGGTTACGAATCGTTTCCAAAGATTGATCGACGGCATAGTCCCGCAGAGAGCGCAGCTCTTCCTTGTTGAGGGTTAAATAAAACTCTGTGCCACCCGCCCCGGTCTGCGGCGTCTTCGCTTCGGCCAGGTAAGCGAAATCGCTTTTCAATATGCCGCGCACCCGCTCGGCGTTCGCCGCCGATACTTTGATCTGGAGCTGGGTGCCCTCGGTTCGTTCCACCGAGACGCCTGAAACGCCCTTCTCGCGTAACGCATTGGTGAGCTCGCCCCTGACCCGCTCCACATTATTTTCGATCGCCTTATCAACCTTCACGCCGAGGACCAGATGGCTTCCACCTTGGAGATCAAGCCCAAGATTGATTCGATCCGTCGGTAAAAAACTGGCCCACCAGGAAGGCAATGGGCTCACGAAGGTAGGCAGCAGATAGATGATCGCCGCCAAGATGGCAATGCCAAAGAGACTCACCCGCGTCAAAACGCTTTGCCGCATTCCCTAGTCCTTTCCTTCTTTCGCTGAAGATTTCTCGCCGGTGAGCACGGCCGAGATCTGCGGACGGTGCACACGGATTCGCACGTTAGGCGCTACCTCCAACGTCACCACCGTTTCCTTTAAGTCGATCACCTTACCGTAAATTCCGCCCGAGGTCATCACCTCGTCGTTCTTTTTCAACTTGTTCAGCATCTCCTGGTGTTCTTTCCCTTTTTTCTGCTGCGGGCGAATTACCATAAAGTACATGATGACGAAAATCAGCGCGAAGGGAATCAGCGTCATCATTGGGCCCGGGCCACCCACTCCGGGCGCGCTTTGCGCGTATGCGATATCGAACATGCTTCCTCCTAAATCTTTTAACTCACGCGGCTTCGTCCGGCTGCCAGAGTTGTGTCCAGGCCTCGGTGCGGCCAGCGCGAATCGCTTCCCGACAGTTATCCATGAGCCGGTGGTAAAAGTAAAGATTGTGCAGACTATTTAGCTGCGCCGAGAGAATTTCTCCGGCCATGTACAAATGGCGTAAATAGGCGCGGGAAAAATTGCCGCATGCATAGCAACTACAGGCATCGTCGAGCGGACGCGGGTCACTGGTGAATTCGGAGCGTTTGATATTCAGCTTGCCTTTCGACGTGTAGAGCGTGCCGTTGCGCGCGTTGCGCGTCGGAATCACGCAGTCGAACATATCGTAGCCGGCGCGCACAGCGGCGATGATGTCCTGTGGCCGGCCGACGCCCATGAGATAACGCGGCCGATCAGCAGGCAACAAATCAACTGTTAAACGGCCGATCGCGTTGAGCTGCGATTCTCCTTCGCCGACGCCCAATCCACCGACGGCAAACCCCTCGAATGGCAGCGGCGTCATTTCTTCAACGCAAGCCCGGCGCAAATCCTCGAACAAGCCGCCTTGAATGATACCGAACATGAGTTGATCGCTCCTGCTGCGGGCGTGCAAGCAACGCTTGGCCCAACGAATCGTCCGTTCGGTGGAGCCGTGCACATAATCACGCGCCGCGCCGGCGGCAATACATTCATCGAGCGTCATGGCGATATCGCCGGCCAGCGACTCTTGGATCTCCACCGCCTTTTCCGGCGTAAGCAGGTGCGACGAACCGTCCAAATGCGATTGAAACCGCACGCCCTCTTCGGTAATTTTGCGCATCGCGCTCAAACTGAAAACCTGATAGCCGCCGCTGTCGGTCAGAATCGGCCCGTCCCAACCCATGAAGCGATGCAAACCGCCCAATTGGCGGATCAAATCGTGGCCCGGCCGCAGATAGAGATGATAGGTGTTGCCGAGCAAAATTTGACAACCGATCTCGCGCAAATCCCGCGGCAACACCGCCTTGACCGTGCCTTGTGTGCCGACCGGCATAAAGCAAGGCGTGTCGATCTCGCCGTGCGCCGTCGTCAGGCGGCCAAGGCGCGCATTCGTATATGGGTCGTTCTTGATGACGGTGAAATGGCTGGACATGATTCAATTTTGGATTAGAGATTTGGGGGGTTCGATTTCCGGACTTCTTGAATCTAAAATCGGCAATCCAAAATTTCAAAGTATTAGCATCGCGTCGCCATAACTATAAAATCGATATTTCCGCTCGATCGCCTCACGATACGCGCGGCGGATAAGATCCAAACCGGCAAATGCCCCAACAAGGATCAGCGGCGTCGAGGCGGGTAGATGAAAATTCGTGACCAATGCGTCGACAACGTAAAATTTATCCCCCGGGCGGAGATAGAGACGCGCGATACCTTCGTCAGTCATGATCCGGCCTCTTTGGCGCGCGACCCACTCAAGCGTGCGTGTGCTGGTCGACCCAACGGCTATGACGCGACGACCCGCCAGTTTTGCACGATTGATTTTCTCTGCCGCTTGCGAATTGAGCCTATATCGCTCGCCCTCCATCCGATGATTTTCGATGTCGGCATCGCGCACCGGTTGAAAGGTACCCGGCCCGACATGCAGGGTCAACTGCGCGCGCTCGACGCCCCGCGCTGCCAGGTCGGCAAACAATTCCGGCGTGAAGTGAAATCCCGCGGTCGGCGCCGCAACCGCGCCCGGATTGACGGCATAAACGGTCTGATAGCGGGCACGGTCCAACGCCTCCGCCTCGCGGTCACGGCGCACGTAAGGCGGCAAAGGCGGTTCACCGAGTTTTTCGAGTTGCGTATTGAAGTCGCCGTTATAATTAAACTCAAGACCGAAACGTCCACGTCCCATATCCCCGATGACTTCGGCAGTCATGCCGTCGCCGAAACGCAACTCGCTACCGACCGGCGGCTTTTTGCCGGCGTCGACCAGCGCGATCCATAAATTTCGACTCCCCTCAATAAAGCGCTCGAGCAACAGCACTTCCACCTGGCCACCGCTCGGCTTCATGCCACGTAGCCGAGCCGGGAAGACTTTCGTATCGTTCAAGACAAGCACATCACCGGCGTCTAAAAACTCGCCCAGCGCCGAAAAAACACTATGAATGATCTCGCCGGTTCGGCGACGAATCACCAGCAGACGCGACGCCGCACGCTCGCGGCTCGGATATGCCGCGATGAGCGCTTCGGGCAATACGTAATCAAATTCCTTGAGATCCATGCAGTTAAAAGAATGTAGGGGCACGGCATGCCGTGCCCCTACCCGTTCAACGACCGGTGAAATTGAAAGCGGCAGGTTGCTTAGCGCTACTCTAACCTTGATCGGATTTCTTAAGGAACGGCGTCAGCAAATCGATCGGCACCGGAAAGATCGTCGTTGAATTCTTTTCCGACGCGACCTCGACGAGACTCTGCAGAAACCGCAGTTGTAATGCCATCGGTTGTTTGCCGATGACCTCGGCCGCATCCGCCAACTTTTGCGAGGCTTGGAATTCGCCGTCTGCATGAATCACTTTGGCGCGCCGCTCGCGCTCGGCTTCGGCCTGTTTAGCCATGGCCCGCTGCATTTCCTGCGGCAGGTCGATATGCTTGAGCTCCACCAGGACAACCTTAATACCCCACGGATCGGTTTGCTGATCGAGGATTTCCTGGATCCGGCTGTTTATCCGTTCGCGCTCCGACAAGAGCTCGTCTAACTCGGCCTGACCGCACACGCTGCGTAGCGTCACCTGCGCCAGCTGCGACGTCGCGAAGAGGTAATTCTCCACTTCGACGACCGCTTTATTCGGATCGAGAACGCGAAAGTATAAAACTGCATTGACCTTGACCGAAACGTTATCGCGTGTAATCACGTCTTGCGGAGGGATATCCATCGTTACCGTGCGCATGTCCATTTTGACCATCTTTTCTACGCCCGGAATGATGTAGGTAATGCCCGGGCCGCGCGCTCCCACCATCCGGCCGAGCCGAAAGACCACCGCCCGTTCGTATTCTTTTAGGATCTTGATGCCGCTGATCACGAGCGCAACAACGATGACAAAGAAAGTTGCAAACGGGCCAAATCCAAACATGCCTGCCTCCTCCTAGCTCTTCACGTTGCCCTCGGATACCCGCGTTACCTTAAGTCGCATTCCGTCGTACCCCACGACTCGAACTCTTTCGCCGATCTCGATGGCGCCGTCAGCCTCAGCGCTCCAATGCTCGCCGTGCACAAATATTCTCCCCGTGGGCGCAAGTTTGCTGCGCGCCTCGCCGATCTCGCCGATCAGCCCCTCTTTGCCGAGCGTCGGCTTGGCTTTTTGCGAACGAAATACCAGATAACTTATCGCCAGCACGAAGCTCCCAACCGTCGCGACAGCGGTAAAGACGATCGAGCGATCGACGCCAAAATCAGCGGCCGGCGTATCGAAAAGCAAAAGCGAACCGAGACCGAGTGAAATGATGCCGCCGATGCCTAAAACCCCAAAGCTTGGAAAGAATGCTTCGCCGACCAGCAGCGCCAAGCCGAGAAGCACCAAAACGAGCCCGGTATGATTGATCGGCAGCACCTGCAAAGAAGCGAACGCGAGCAATAGACAAATCGCCCCGGCGACGCCCGGAAAGATCACGCCGGGATGCGCGAACTCCATATACAACCCAAGAAATCCCGCCATCATCAAGAGGTAAGCAATATTCGGATCGGCGATGGCGTTGAGCACCTTTTGTTTCAGGCTCATGTCATAGCGCGCGACGCGCGCGTTTTTAACCGCCAGCGCGGTCTGGCGTCCGTTGAGATCTACTTTACGTCCATCCGCCTGTTTCAACAGATCGTCGATGTCCGTGGCTACGATGTCGATTACGTTTTTCTTGAGCGCTTCTTTCTCGGTGATCGCCACGCTCTTGCGCACCGCTTGGATCGCCCACTCGGCATTGCGGCCGCGCTTTTGCGCGATGCTCTCGCTGAAAGAAGCGGTGAAGTTCTCGATCTTTTCGCCCATCACGCCTTTGACTTCCTGGCCGCCGCCGGCAACCGGATGGGCCGCGCCGATATTAGTTCCCGGCGCCATCGCCGCGATATGAGCGGCCAGAGTGATAAAAACACCCGCCGAACCGGCGCCGGCGCCGCTTGGCGAGACGTACACCATTACCGGCACTTCGGCGCCGAGCATTTCTTTGACGATCGTTCGAGTCGAATTCAACAGCCCGCCCGGCGTGTCGAGCTGTATGATCAAAGCCCGCGCGCCGTTGGACTTCGCGCGAGAGATGCTTTCGCGGATGAAATCGTCCACTGCCGGATTGATGCTGCCGTCGATGGAAATCACATCGACATGCGGCGCAGACGTATCTTGTGACTGCGCCATGACCGCGAGGCTCGCGGCCAACAACGAAATGAAGCAAACGAGTCTAACTGTTTTCACCGCGCATCTCTTTGATGACCTTCTTAATGTCTTCCCATACCAATTTTTTGTCCGCCGGGTTGCGCAGCAGATAGGCCGGATGAAACGTTGGCATGAGTTTGATGCCGTGGTAGCTGTGCCAGTTGCCGCGCAGTTTGGTAATCGGCGCTTTGCTTTGGAGCAGCGTCTGGACGGCGAATTTCCCCAGGCCGACAATAATCTTGGGGCGGATTAAATCAATCTGTTTTTTGAGAAACGGCTCGCACGCCGCCACCTCGTCGGGCTCAGGATTGCGATTTTCCGGGGGGCGGCATTTAACGACGTTGGCAATATAAACATCTTCGCGCTTGAGACCCATTCCCTTGGTGATAATGTCGGTCAGCAGCTGACCGGCGCGCCCGACGAACGGCTCGCCCTGAAGATCTTCATCGCGCCCTGGACCTTCGCCCACAAACATCAACGCAGCGTGCGGATTGCCCACGCCGAACACCAAGTTCGTCCGGCCCGAGCACAGCTTGCAACGCCGGCAATCACCGATGGCGGCGCGCAGCTCCTCGAGGCTTTGGGTCTGGAGCGCCGCCGAGTTTTCCGCGAATAAATCGTCCACAGTGCCACCCAGCAAATTGTCTTTCCCGGCAAGAGCCGGCTTTACTTCGAGCGGTGTTCCCTTAGCCAGCGTCCGAATTCCAACGCGCTGCCGCCGTTCCAAATGACGGCGCAACGATGTCGCTAATATTGCCAATTCTTCGCGATCGCTATTTTCCGGCACGTCGCATCGGACCTTTCACCGGCGGATCTTACCACCGGAGTATAACCAGCCGCAATAACGCGAGACGCGGGAGAAGATTCTCGGGAAAATTCAATCGAGCCGTCTTAACTGCGCCAGGTAGGCGGAGCGCAGTTGAGCGAAGAACGCGAGCGCTTCCGGCCACAAGTAATCCGGATAGGTGTAAGCCAAACCGTGAAAACCGCGGTCGTAAAACATTAAGGTCGCTTCGGCGTAGATGCCGGAACGTAAATAGAGCCGTTGGCCGGCATTTTTGGTTGACGCGAGCACTACTTTGTACGCGTCAATGTAGCCCGGGTCGAGATTGACGCGCCGGCCTCCGGAAGTCGGCGCCCGATAGCGATCTTCTATTTGTTGCGTTCGCAGTTTGACGGTGGCCAGATCTTCAGCCGATGCCAAGCGGGAGAAGGAAATAAAGCGACGCAGCAACTCCGAACCCATTTCCCCCTCGTAATATTGGGATGCGACCCAAGGCACCACTTCGCTTCTGCCATCGATCTCACCCAGCACCTCAACAAGATCGTTTTCTACGCCTGCGAGGATCTCACGGCTGGATGAGAGCAGGGCGGCGAAATATTTCGCCGCCCTGGGCTCTCTGGGAGTGCCCATTTCAGCGACGGCTTTTCAAAGCGACGTAATGATCGAAGACACGATCGGCGAGATCGTCCTTGCTCATAAGCGGCAGCGAGCGAATCGCCCCTGTGCGATCGACGATGGTCGCGATGTTGGTGTCGCCGTCAAAGCCGCTTCCTTCCTCCGCGACGTTGTTGGCAATCACCATGTCGAGATTTTTCTCGCGTAATTTTTTTTGCGCGTTGGCCGTTAAATCCTCGGTCTCGGCGGCAAAGCCCACAAGCCACTTGCCATCCTTGCTTTGCCCCAGTTCCTTGAGAATATCGGGATTCGGTTCAAGGCGCAGCTCGACGGCACCATGGCTGCGCTTGATTTTTTTCTCGGCGGCCATGACAGGACGATAGTCGGCGACCGCAGCCGCCATGATCACCGCGGTACAATTTGGATACTCCCTAAGAACAGCTTCGCGCATTTCGGCAGCCGTAGTCACAGCGACTACCCGCGCACCTATAGGTGGCTCTAGAGCAGTCGGACCGGTAACCAGGGTCACATCTGCGCCACGGCGTAACGCCGCCCGGACCAACGCATAGCCCATTTTTCCCGAGGAACGGTTGGATATATAGCGCACCGGGTCGAGCGGCTCTCGATTGGGACCTGCAGTAATCAAAACCCTTTCAGCGCTAAGATCTTTTTTCTTGAGTAAACGCTCGATCTCTTCGGCGATCTTTTCCGCATCAGGCAGCCGGCCTTTGCCTTCGTAACCGCAAGCCAGGAATCCTTCTGCCGGCTCCATGGTGTGATATCCGATCCGTCGAAGCTTGCGCAGGTTTTCCTGCAGGATCGGATTGTCGTACATGTGCACGTTCATCGCCGGTACTATCAGGACCGGCGCCTTAGTAGCCATCAGCACAGTCGTTAATAAGTCGTCGGCGATGCCGTTGGAAATCTTGCCGATCACATTGGCGGTAGCGGGGGCGATCACAAATAGAAACGTCAATGGCGTGACAAATTCCATCGCCCCGCGGGTCATAATGATTTGCACTTTGAACCCGGTTCGGACCAAGATTCTGACGAGTTCAACCGCCTTGTAACAGGCGATTCCGCCACTGACGCCCAGGACCACCACACGCTGTTTTTCGGCGCTGCTCACGTTTCAAAAATAGCCGATCTCCAATGGGGGTGCAAACTACTACTTTCCCGGCAAATCTTGCACACCGGTTAAGAGTCGATTTGCCGTGAATTTGTCACGAATGCGCCATTGTGTCATCGGGACCTCTCTCTTGAAAGGGATATCGGGTTGTCGTCTATCCAAGCAAGTTCCTTGATTTGCTAATCCTTTAGAATAGACTAACTTAATTCAGCCTGTGGCACGGTTTTGGCTGCAATCGCGATATATTTCCCCGCTGATTAAGTCCGAGTTGGCTTGACCCTGATGGGGAGTTCATGTAAGTCACAACCAACAAGAAGAAGGAGCTAGTGATGAACAGAGATGATGAGCAGTGGGGTCGACGTTTCCTAAAGATAGGCGCACTCGTTACCGTGCTCGCCACGGGATTGATGGCGACAAGCACGGTCAATGCCGACGAGAGCCCGGCTGCCAACGATGGCACAACGATTTCGGACCAGCCGGAACAAATACTCGTGCTTACTCAAGCGGATACTCGGCCAAGCGTCGGCGCGGCGACGATCAACGCGACTGGCATGGCAGCGGCAGCCGCTGCCGGAGAAGACTTCGACGAGGATCCTTTTGAAGGGTTCAACGAGAAAATGTTTTGGTTCAATCGCGAAGTTCTCGATCGCTATCTTTTGAAGCCGCTCGCCACGGGATGGGATTTTGTATTGCCCGACCCCGTGCAGCGTGGCGTGCACAACTTTTTTGACAATCTCGCCGTGGTTCGACGCGTCGTCAACAACGGTTTACAGCTCAAACTGACCGGCGCGGCCACCGAGCTTGCGCGCTTTGGTATCAACAGCACGATTGGACTGGTGGGCTTCCTCGACGTTGCCAAGGATGCTTTCGGCATCGAGCAAAAAGACGAAGACACGGGACAGACCTTTGGCGTCTGGGGGATGGGGCCCGGTCCATACTTGGTTTTGCCTTTTCTCCCACCGCTAACGATCCGTGACGGCGTGGGTTATGCCTTCGACGCTGCCATGACTCCGTATACGTATTTCATCCCTTGGTGGGGCACCGTCGCGGGGACAGCGACCAATACGGTCAATGAGAGATCGTTGAATCTGGATCGTTTTGAGCGGGTGGCCGAATCGACGGTCGACCTCTACGGTGCGGTTCGCAACGGTTACCTCCAACGGCGCGCCGCAGCGATTAAACAGTAATCAGCAATTAAATTTACCTTCGCTTTTTCCATCCAACGCGGAAGGTTGGCCATGCGCCGGCCTTCCGCGTTGTCATTCCCGGTTATCAAAGACTTTAGAATTCCACCCACGTCAATTTTGAGTAGTTCGCTATTGACAACAATGAAGTCGTTCATTATGAAATAAAAACCGACCACAAGATTATCAACACTCGCAACGGAACCCATTGAGGGAGCATCGAAAAACCAAAATGCCAAGGGGAAAGAAGAAAAGCGCCGGCCGCGCCGCCAAAGACCGGACTCATGACTACATCGATGATGGCACGCACGATGAGTCGGAAGACGAAGATCTACCAAGTGACGAAGCCGGACGCCGCAAAATAAAGAAAAACTACGAAGAACTTCTCGGTATCCGCATCGAAAAACTTCGCGGCCGAGTGCTCAACCGCGAGAAGATCAACAAGAGCATCGACGGCCTGTACTTCATCTGCTTCGAGTGCAAAAAAATCTGCCACAACCTCGATGAAGGGTGGATGGAAGAAGTCGCTACGCTCAACAACTATTGCGGCGGCTGCGCCAAAGCGAAGGGCATCCACAGCAGCGCGGCTTAAACCTCGATCTTAAGCCGACGCAAAATTTCCATCAGGTCACCAGGCAATGCCGCTTCGACCGTGACGATGCGGCCGTCGTCTGGATGGCAAAATACCAACCGGCAGGCATGCAAAAAATGGCGCTGCATCTCGAACGTATTTGATTGATCCCCACCATAGAGCCCGTCGGCGACGATCGGATGACCGATGGCGGCCAAATGAACTCGAATTTGATGCATCACGCCGGTTTCCATGTCGATATCCAACAAACTAAGTCCCCGTGCCTGTCCGATTCTTTGGTATCTCGTCACTGCATTCCAAACTCGTTGATTTTTTGCTCCGTCTGATTCCGTGATCGCGCGCATCCGACGTCTATCGCGCGTGTCATGCGCCAGCGGTAAATCGATATGACCCTGCGTGTTGGTGGATCCCCAAACAAGCGCCCAATAATTCTTTCTAATTTCTTTTCGGCGAAGCTGCTGCCGTAGCCCTTCGAAAGCGGTTGGCGTTTTCGCGATGAGCACAAGGCCCGAGGTTTCCCGATCGAGCCGGTGTATGATGCCGGGCTCCCAACGATTCCTTCCCACCGCGAGCAGTGCGGCATGATTTGATGCGATGAAGTTTGCCAATGTATCAGTGTCTCGACCGGAAAAACCATGGGTCGGCATACCGGCAGGTTTGTCGAGGATCAAAATCGACGAATCCTCGGAGACGACCCGGACTTTGAGCTCCGGATTGGGTAGCGGATTGACGGCCAACCAGGCTTCGGGACCGTTGAAAACCAACGTATCGCCGGCGCCCAACCGGTCGCCTTTCCTGGTCACGCGGTCATTCACGGAAAATAGTCGGTCGCGGATCGCGCCATCGATTTCCCGCCGCGAGAGATGCGGTAAGCATTCACGCGCGAACGCGTCGACGCGGATCTGCGCGAGCTCCGCGGGTACTTTCCAAGACTTTGTGATGCTGGGCATCGCTTGATCCGTAATATCTACTACCGTACTATACCTCGCGATCTCATCAACAAGGACGACTTGATGCCGAAAAAATGTTTTAGCGTGATCATCGCCGGCGGCAAGGGGACGCGGTTTTGGCCGCTGAGCCGCGCCGGACGACCCAAGCAGCTGCTTAAAATTCTCAGCCGCAAGAGCTTGATCGAAGAAACCGCCGCGCGGGTCTACGCCCTCGGCGGGCGAAAACAAACTCTCGTTGTCACGATCGCAGATCAAGTCGTCGCGTTGCGCCGCGAACTGCGTGATCTGCCGAAAAACAATTTTCTCGCAGAGCCCATGGGCAAAAACACTGCGCCCTGTATCGGTCTGGCGGCACTGGAAATAATGCGCCGCGATCGTGAAGCCGCGATGATCGTGCTCCCGGCCGATCATTGGGTGGCCGATGTCACAGAGTTTCGGCGCACTCTGAAAACCGCCGCGGATCTGGCGTTTGGGCATGATCAATTGATCACGATTGGCATTCGCCCCAACTACCCTGAAACCGGCTACGGCTACATTATGAAAGAAAAAGCCCTCGCCCAAAAAACGTCATCGAGGGCTTTCACCGTGAAACGGTTTACCGAAAAGCCGACGCTGGCCGCAGCGCGCCGGCTGATCGGCCAGCGCGCTTTGTGGAACAGCGGCATATTCGTCTGGAAGGCTGCCCTGCTGCTCCAACTGTTGGGCCGCTATCAGCCGGTCATTTACCAAGGGCTTCAGGCCATCGAGCGCGCCGCGGCGGGAAGCTCCCTGGCGAATCCGAATCCTAAGTTACGCGCCGTCATCGCGCGTGAATATAAAAAGATGCCTAACCTGTCCATTGATTATGCTGTCATGGAAAAAGCCGGCGCCGAAGGCAAGGTTATAACTTTGGAAGCCGACTTCGGCTGGAGCGACGTTGGTAGTTGGGCGGCGGTGCATCGTATGACGCCAAAGAACGCCGACGGCAATGCCAGTCAGGGTCGATGGCTTGGGCTCGGCGCGAAGAACTGTCTGATCCACGCACCGGATCGCCTCGTCGTCCTTTTGGGCGTCGACAACGTCGTCGTCGTTGATACTCCGGACGCGTTACTGGTTGGCGATATTAATCGCTCTCAAGAAGTACGCGATATCGTCGACGCATTGAATCGCCAAGGCCTTGGCTCGTACACGACTTAGTCATCGCGTCTGATCGTCGCCTCGTTCAATCCCTGTGAATACCCGTCATCCCAAAGGACCGTTTCAATCCGATGAAGCCGTCATCTTGCTCGATCGCAAGGACCGCGAATATCTCGCGCGCCTCGATCAGCGCCGCGCGATTGCGATCCGCGGCGGCAAGATCGCCGTTGACGACATCATCGGCCGCGACGAAGGCTCGGTGGTGCGCTCATCGATGAACGAGCCTTTTCTAGTCTTCCGCCCGAGTTTGCCGCAGCTGGTTCCCAACCTACCACGCAGCGCGCAAGTGATTTATCCCAAAGACATCGGGCCAATATTGCTGTGGGCGGATCTCTTTCCGGGCGCACGCGTGATCGAAGCCGGCGTCGGCGCCGGCGCGCTGACAATGGCGCTCTTGCGCGCCATCGGCGACAGCGGTGAGTTGATCTCCTACGAAATCCGCGAGGACTTTGCCGAGCTCGCGCAAAAAAATGTCTCGCGCTATTTCGGGCCTGCGCCTAACTGGACAGTTAAGCTTGGCGACGTCGCCACAGACCTGGCCGAAAACGACATCGACAGAGTGATTCTCGATCTACCCGAGCCCTGGCAAGTGATTGAGCGCGCTTGGACCGCCTTGAGGCCGGGCGGCTTCTTTCTTTGCTATCTGCCGACGGTCTTGCAAGTGAAAAGTCTGGTTGACGCGCTACGCGCAGATAAACGCTTCGCATGTATCGAAACGTCGGAAACCCTAATGCGCTATTGGCACTTCAAGGGCATGAGCGCTCGGCCGCAGCATCGTATGGTCGCCCACACTGGCTTTCTCACTTCAGCACGGCGTCTCGCGGACGGCGAAAAAGACATTCCCCGAGCCCCGCAGTGATTTCTTACGCATAGCCTTTTTGCAGCCACCACTCCGCGATTTCCACACGGCGGGCAAACCACACTTTGGGAAAGCCCTTAGCGTATTGGATGAATTCGTCGATGATCTTGGTGCGGAACGGAACACCCGAGACAAACGGGTGCAAATTGAAAGCGAAGTATTTTGGCGCTCCCTGTTCCCCCTCCCAGTAGAGGTAGTCAAACTGGTCCTTCATGATCTGCAACAGATCTCTCGGCGTTCGCCCGGTGCCGTATGTAGAGTAGTCGTTGCACCCCGGCACATTGTAGGGAACGACGACGACTTTGCGGCCGCGAGCCTCAACGATGTAGGGATTGTCGCTGTTAAGCGGGTCCGCCCACCAGACAAAGCCGGCCTCAGCCACCAGTTCCAGCGTGTTCGGCGTCGAAGCGTGTCCGGGTGACAAATATCCCGTCGGTTTTTGCCCCAGAACTTTTTCAAACGCCGCCACCGTTTTCTGGATCGATTCCCGCTCCTGTTCCTTGGTGTACATGAACGAGTATTCATGCTCGTAGCTTTCCGACGAAAATTCATGGCCCTTGGCTTTGAATTCTCTGCATGTGTCAGCGAACTGCTCGACCTTCAAGCCGTTCATTAAAAACGTTACTTTGAGATTATGGCGATCGAAGAGATCGCTGATTCTCCAGATACCGACGCGGTCGCCGTATTCTCGTTCGGTGACGAGCGCCATATTTTGCTTAAACGGCGCCTTCGGCGGTGGAATCGTGGCGCCGCCCTGGCGCTGTAGTGATTCGTGCGTGCCAAAGTTCTCCGGCCACACTTCCCACGGCACAATGAAAGTCACGCAGATTTTGGCCTTATCTGGCCATTCTATCGTTGCTGGTCTGCCCATAATTGCTCCTTGAATTAGGAATTTTTTAGTGCAATGAACCCAACGTTCACGGCAGACCAAACATATATGGCAGCCACATTAGCTCGTCAAGCGGAACACGCACGGTTATGTTTGCGATCAACTTGACATCCGACTCAGGTGCATCTAAATCTTGATCGCTGCAGGGCCCAATGAAAATTCAAACGTTGTTGCTGGCCATTTTCCTGTCTCTGACGATTGTCCCCACCGCCCGCGGACAATCGTCCCTCGAAAAAGTCGTCATCACCTATCCCAGCCGCAGCATCGCTTCTGTGGATCTTTATATCGCCCAGGAGCGCGGGTTTTTTCGCCAAGAAGGAATCGTCGCCGACGTCGTGCAAGTCAGGGGCAATATCGGCGTGACCGCGCTGTTGAGCGGTGATGCGCACGCGGTCAATAATGTCGGCACGGTCATCCGCGCCATGGAGCGGAGCGACCTTCCGGTCAAAGTGGTCTCACAGAGTTTGAAGAAAAATCTTTTCTGGCTGGTCACCAAGTCGGAAGTAAAGTTTCTGGGCGAGCTCAAGGGAAAAATCTTCGGCACGACGACGCTGGGCGGCTCGCAGCATCTTGCCGCGTTGCGACTCTTGCAGAAAGCCGGGCTGGATCCCGACAAAGACATCACGGTCGTGATCGGCGGCGACGTGCCGGCACAGCTGCAAAGTCTAGTGAG
>WNFR01003894.1_pt1 | contig 26412 bp, 25 predicted proteins | sample 5400221 | NCBI WGS metagenome assembly WNFR01 (sample SAMN13153357, study PRJNA577476) | soil metagenome | isolation source: 40 cm soil under Madrone tree | place: USA:California | collected 2016-06-14
ATCTCCGAATTCGTCGTGCGCATCGATGAGACTCTGGCTGCCAAGGAGCCCGTCACCCCCGAATACACCAGTGGCGCCATCTCTCTCGCCCGCAAAATGTTTGTTCCCACGCAATCCGGCGACGCCTTCCAGAAAAAATACTTCGACGCCATTCAGCGCGACCCCGCCGTAGTCATCGATCACGCTGAGCTCGCCCGCCTCTTCAACAACGAGCCTCCCGACACCTCTGCCCCGTAGTTTTTCCAAATTCCCTGATAGACTTGCCCGGTCACCCGGAGGTCCTCATGAGCGAATCCGAAAAGGCCTACACGAACGGCGAAATCACCGTCCTCTGGAAACCCGGCGTCTGCATTCACTCCGCCAAATGCGTGCAGGGCCTCGGCGAAGTCTTCAACGTCAGCAATCGCCCCTGGATCAACATGGACGGCTCTGGAACCGATCGCATCATCAAACAGGTCGACCAGTGCCCTTCCGGCGCGCTCAGTTATTTCCGGAATGAAAAGACCAGCAAAGCCGCAAGGTGATCCGTGGACGTGAACCTCAACGACTTAGTTGTCACCCACAACGAAGAGGCGCAGCGTTTCGAACTGCTCGTCGATGGCCATCGTGCCCTAACCACGTATCGCCTCTTTCCTGGCCGCATCGTTCTTGTCCACACCGAAGTGCCGCCGCCACTCGAAGGCCATGGCCTGGCAGCAAAACTTGCCCGCTTTGCGCTCGATTTCGCCCGCGTCAATCATCTGCGCGTTGTCTCGCTCTGCCCCTACGTCTCCAATTTCATTCACAAGCACCCTGAGTATCAGGATCTCGTTTCTTCCGAAGACCTGGAGAAGCTGCTGTCCCACTGATTCGGCATCCCATGTCCTCCACTCGCGCCGCTCTGAAATCCTCACCAGCGAAATTCTCCGTCCGCCGCCTCCGCCGCACTGAGCTTCCACCTGACACCGTCGATCTCGCTCGCTTCCTCATCGGAAGAGTTGTCGTCCACGATCTCTCCGCGGGCCGCCTCAGCGGCCGCATTGTGGAAACGGAGGCCTATCCGCCCGGCGATCCCGCCGGACATCATTTCCGCGGCCCCACTCCGCGCATCCGCTCGATGTACCTCGCCCCCGGCCACGCCTACATTTTTTTCAACTATGGCGCGCACTTCATGCTCAATGTCGTGAGCGAGCCTGCCGGAATCGCCGCCGCAATCCTCATCCGTGCCCTCGAACCGCTCGAAGGCATCGAGCTCATGCAACGCCATCGCAAGACCACCGGGCTCCTCGATCTCACCCGCGGCCCCGGGCGCCTCGCTGCCGCTTTTCAGATCGACCGTCGCCACGACGGCCTCGACCTCTGCGCTCCCGGCTCGCTCTGGCTGGGCGAAACCAGCCATCCCATGGGGCCAATCGGAAAGACCGTCCGCGTCGGCATTACCCGTGCCGCCGATAAGCTACTTCGCTTTTACGAGCGCGGCAATCCCTTTGTCAGCGGCCCTAAGCGCCTGCTCCTCCCAGTCACGACCCGCGGAAAATCGTCTTCAGGGTCAGAATGATCTGGCGGCGAAAACGCACTCGTTCCTTTGTCGAATTCCTCGCGTTTCCATTGTCTACGTGCTGCTCTCTCTGATTATTTCTTGCTCAGAGTGCTTTCTTGCGCTTCCGCAGTTTCCGCCCGGCGCGCGAGATATTTCTCCAGAAGCTCGTCCAGTTGCTGCGGCCGGATCGGCTTGGTGAGATATCCGTCCATTCCTCCGGCCAGGCATTTTCCCCGGTCGCCCTTCATGGCGTGCGCCGTTAGCGCCACGACCGGCGCGCGGATTCCCTTGCCTCCTTCCCTCTTTCGAATCGCCGCGGTCGCTTCGAATCCATCCATCACCGGCATCTGCACATCCATCAACACCAGATCAAAACTCTCCTTTTCCAGCGCCTCTCGCGCTTCCCGTCCATTCCCGGCTACCACCACGAAGTGGCCTTTCTTTTCCAGCAGCCGCGTCACCAGCCGCTGGTTCACCAGATTGTCTTCGGCGACCAGTACGCGTAGCGAACCCGAAGGCTCACGCGCATCCTGCAACGAGTACCGCGTGATCAACGGAATCGCGCCCTTCTGTTCCTTGGCCCCAAGCACTCTGGCAACCGCCTCTCGCAATTCGGATTGCCGTATCGGCTTCAATAGATACGCAGAAACTCCCAGCTCCTGGCAACGTGCCGCATCCCCTCGGTGGCCCGCCGAGGTAAGCATCATGATGGTGGCCGTTGACAGCTCCGGCCTTTCCCGTATTCGTTCCACCAGCGCAAACCCGTCCATCCCCGGCATGTGCATGTCCGTCAAGACCAGCCCGTACGGCTTTCCCGATTCCAGGGCCGCGCATAATTGCGCCAGCGCCTCAGCGCCTCCTTCCACGCTAGTCACTTTCATCTCCCAGCGCTTCAGCATTCCTTCCAGGATCCGCCGGTTCGTCCGGTTGTCGTCCACCACCAGCACGCTCACGCCGCGGAGGAATTCAGGCGGAGCGATCGCTCCCACTTCGATTACTTTCGTGTCCGCAACCCCGAGCCGCGTGGTGAAGTGGAATTGGCTCCCTCGTCCGAGTTCGCTTGCCACCCAGATTCTCCCGCCCATCATCCCGCCAGCCTGCTGGAGATGGTCAGTCCTAGCCCCGTTCCCCCGTATTTTCTCGTCGTCGAGGTATCCGCCTGGGAAAATGGATCGAAGTCGATTGCAGCTTTTCCTTGGGAATCCCGATCCCGGAGTCCGCCACCGTAAACCGCAACGTGCAATCGTGCTCATTGCTCGCTTCCACTTGAACCTTCAGCGCCACTTCACCCCTGTCCGTAAATTTGATGGCGTTCCCCGCGAGGTTGATGATGACCTGACGCAATCTGCCGGAATCTCCTCGCACCACTTCCGGCACTTCCGGCGCCACCTCGCACAAGAGTTCCAGGCCCTTTTCGTCGGCTCTTAGCGCCAGCGTTTTCAAACTCATTTCCAAGCAATCACGCAGGTTGAAATCGATGGATTCCAGGTCGACGCTTCCCGCCTCGATCTTGGAAAAGTCCAGAATGTCGTTGACCACCGCAAGCAGGGCATCGCCCGACATCTTCACGGTCTCCAGGTATTCGCGTTGCTCCGGAGTAAGCTGCGTCTCGAGCGCCAAATCGGTCATCCCCATGACGCCGTTCAGCGGAGTGCGGATTTCGTGGCTCATGTTGGCGAGGAATTCGCTCTTCACCCGGCTGGCTTCTTCCGCGGCCTCTTTCGCCCGGCGCATTTCTGTTTCCGCCCGCTTGCGTTCCGCAACCTCCTTCTGCTTCCGTCCGCGCTTGAACTCGAAGTTCGAGTTTCTCCTTTGCGCCCTGAAGTGCGGCGTCGCGTTCCTGAATTCGCTCCAGCATTTGATTGAAAGAAGACACCAGGGTTCCCACTTCATCGCCATCCCCGGGAAGCCCACGAAGCGTGTAGTCTTCATTCGCGGAAACCTTGGCGGCGATCCCGGCGAGTTGCAAGATCGGCCAATTTGCCGGTGAAGTAGGCGCTCGCGTCCCAGCCCATTCCCCTGGAGAGCGCGACATGCGACCGGATTTGTGCTTGATGCGCGGGATTGGAACCCTCGACGTGCTCCACCCTCCTGGGGTCAAGGCTCGAGGCCTTGGTCTGCAGATCCATCTTCAGAAGCGCGTAACCGGGGCTGACGCTCCAACGGCTGGTTACCTTCCAATTCAGAATTGTCTCGACGCCTTCGGTCGTACGGCGCATTTTGTCGTCTATCAAGCGGGGCAGAACGAGCAAAGGTGGGTCGGAATTCGGAACGGTGAACGAAGCGAGCGGTTCTATTGTTTCCAGCCCCCATAGTTGCTAAAGAATGCGGCGAGGTCGAAAGACAGCCGGGCACTCGGCTGCGTCCTGCACCCCAACCCGTAGGAGATAACATGCTCGGAGTTTCCTTCCGGGCTTCCCAGCAGAGCAACTTCGGCCGGCCCTGGCAGCGCCGCCAGCACCGCATTCAAGCCCTCTTCGCGCCGAGTCGGAGTGCTGGTGGCCCGCGATACTGCTGCCCAAACTGTGTGGCGCTGAGTCGGAGTCCAAGTTGAGCGCACGCTTGGCTGAAGGTCGAGCCCGGTGACATAACCTTTCTCCAGCTTCGTCCCAATAAACAGGTCTACTCGATTGCGTTTCAGCGTTATTTGGTCCTGGGCATACCAATTGAAAGAATGGCCGGACCAGTTGGCCGGGACAAAAGCCTGGTCGATGGTTCCTACGGTTTGATCCGCGCTGTGTCGATATCCTAGTCCCCACACGAGGTCCTGGCGATTTCCGATCTTCAAGTGATTCTGGAACTCAAAATCAATCGTATCGCGCGCCTCCCGCGATTCAGGACCAGATCTCGCATATCGGTCGAAATAAAACTTCACGGTGGTGTCGGATCGGTTTGAAAAAATATGATTCCATCTGGTCAAGACATTTCCTCCGGAAAGTTTGGCGAGTCTCTCGACTTCCAAGTTATCGGGAGGAGAGAGGACGGAATGCGCGATGACTGCCCCTTCGCTCCCGGTGTACAGGTCCCCTTCGGTCGTTAAGGAGTCTCTGTCCGACAAATCTGTGTCCACTCGGAAACCGCCGTGCAGCAAGTGCCAACCGTCGTGTCCATTTTGTCCGTGCAAATTCGGAAAATGATTGTTGTTGAGGTACTTTGCAAAGATTCGATAGCTCGTGTCTTCTTTAATTTTCCCTCCGTACTGCACCGTGCCGAACCCTTGCGCTTGCGTTCCTCCGCCTCCCACCAGCGTGGTCCCCAGGGTATCTCCGGCTTTTTTCATGCTGATGTTGATGACCCCATTCACCGCATTGGCGCCCCAGATTGTTCCCCCCGGTCCGCGAATGACTTCGATTCTTTCGATGCCCTCCAGCGGCCCGTCTTGTGTGTCCCAGGAAACCTCCCCGAAAAGTGGTGTGTAGACCGGCCGGCCATCGATCAATACCAGCAACTTATCGGAGAATTGAGAATTGAAGCCGCGCACCGATATGGCCCAGGTGTTGGCATTGATTTGTGTAACGTCCATCCCCGCCGCCATGCGCAGCAAATCTGGAATATTATGACAAAGATCGCCGCCGCCACCTGGGATATCTTCTGCTCTTTCTTCGAAACCGAAGTCACTTCCATGTTCATTAGGTTTTCGATGCTTACCTTCGCCAAATCGCTCGGTGGAGATTGTGGATCTTTCTGGGAGTCGGGAACTTGCCCCCATGCCACTCCGCACGCCAGCAAGAGGAGCAAGATCGTCGCTCCCGCCTGCCGAACTCGTGGCGGCCGGTTCCATCGTTTTCCGCGCATGGCAAACACCCCCATGGGGCAGATGCACGCAACTCGCCAGCGACAGACGTGCGTCTAAGCGCCATCTCTTTTGCAATCAGTGCTTTCTCGTTTTGGAATAGAAAGCGGACTTTCGGAGTCTGGAAGTTAGAGGATTGGTGTCCCAAATTGGAACTTGCCGATCGCTTTCTCGGCTCAGTGTTTCTATGTCCAGGAATATCTTGGCCGGGCACAGCTGCCCTGTTTCGCATGGATCACAGCCGAAAATGGCCATTATTTATACGTTGTATCTTTAACGCTGTAAAAGATATAATCTGAAGCAAGGGAGAGTGGAGGTCTGCCGCATGCCTCGCAAAGCTGACGCTCACCTGGAAGGCCGCATCCTCGATGCCGCCTACCGCATATGGAGCAAACGCGGCGAGCATGCCCTCACTATGCGCGCCGTGGCCCTCGCCTCGGGCACCACTACCCCTACTCTCTATGAGCGCTTCTCCAATAAGGACGATCTGCTCTGCCTGCTCCGCCGCCGCGCCCGCCTGAATCTCTTCGCCGCCATCAAGCCCTCACGCACTCCCGCGCAAGTTTGCCGCCGCGTTCTCGACTTCTTTGCGGCCCATCCCAATGACTTCCGCCTGATCTCCGAAGATTGGGCCATCGCCTTCGCCCGCAAAGAGCACATGCCTTCGTTTGAATTCTTGAAACAGCATCTCGCCGCTCAACTTGGTGGTGAGCCCAATCAACAAACTCCCGTCGCGCTGGCCCTCGTCGCGCTCCTGCATGGCACAGCTACGCTTCTTCTTTCCGTGGACATCCATAAGAAAATCTCACGCAACTTCCGGCGCGCCTGCATTTCCGCTTGCGAATCCTTGATTCATGCCGCTTCCGCAAAAGCCGCTTGTTCAAACCGCCTTTCACATGGCCGGTCCTAGCCTCTCCATGACTAATAGGAACCACTCTCCCCTTCCTGGTCATTTCATGCCAGAATGTGTGCGACGAGCGCCCGGCCCCAGGCGCGTGCGAATCGCAAGTCGAGTTCCAGCCCTGCCTCAGACGCCGTGATGTTTTTTTTTCGGCGGCCGCGCGCCACGCAGATGGGGGTGTCCCCATTGGCCGGCTCACAAGAATTCGCCGTTGGAGGTGCAATATGAGCGATGTCTGGACACAGTGCGAAGGCCAGGTGATTGACAATAAATTCCGGCTGCAGCGGTACTTGGGAGGGACGGAGGACTCCGCCGTTTTCCTCACGCAGCTCGCCGGATCACCGTCACAAAAAGCCGCCATCAAATTCATTCCCGCCGGTACCACCGCAGATCTCCAGCTCTCTTTATGGCGCCGTGCAATGCAACTCGCTCATCCCAATCTGCTCCGCGTCTTCGACGTCGGACGCTGCCGCCTCTCGAACAGGGACCGTCTCTACGTCGTGATGGAGCATGCCGATGAAGACCTTTCCCAGATTCTTCCGCAGCGCGCTCTCACGGCTTCCGAAGCTCGCGAAATGCTCGAACCGGTGCTCGATGTTCTCGTTTATCTCCACGGCCATGGCCTCGTTCATTCGCGGATCAGACCTTCCAACATTCTCGCCACCGCCGATCAACTCAAGCTGTCCAGCGACACGTGCTTCCCTATCGGCGAATCCCGCAAATCTTCTCGCAAGTTCGACCCCCACGACGCTCCGGAAACCGCGGCTTTTCCGTTCTCCACAGCCGCCGACGTCTGGTCTCTTGGCATGACCCTGGTCGAAACGCTTACGCAGCACACCGCTATCTTGCAGCCCGGAGAGCAAGCCGACCCGATCGTGTCCGATAGCGTTCCTCAGCCATTCCTCGATATCGCGCGTCACGCACTCCGCCGCGAACCCCGGCGCCGCTGGACCATTCCTGAAATCGCCGCGCGCCTCAATCCCGTCGCCGCCGCTGCGGCCGCCGCGCAAGCCGTCTCTCCTTTGGCTGTCCCGCTCTCATCCGTTCCTGCCGTCCCTGCGGCAAAGCTGCCAGTCCCAAAGTTCGACGCACCTTCGACAAGAACGCAGGCGCAACCCCCACGTTCGCAAGCCGCAAACCCGCCGGGGCAAACTCTAGTGCTCCCCGGCTATGTCGTTCCTGTTGCCGCTGTGCTTCTAGTGATCGTTGGCATCTTTGCGCTACCGAAGATCCTCGGCCATCGTTCCGACGCTTCGTCGTCCGCTGCAACGGCCTCTGCCCCGCCCGCGGAGCAGCCAAAACCGATTGAGCAGCCTGCGCGTCGTGAAACCCGGGCAGCTTCAGAGCCGTCCGCAACATCCGCGACACGAGACTCGCTGAAAACCGCCGAGAAAAAGCGTATGGCAGAGCCGCTGAGTTCGGCGGAGGCAGCGCCAACTCCTGCTTCTGTGCGCACGGGTACGTTCCCATCCGCAAACGCGCCGAGCGCCTCCGCGTCCTCTTCCGAACGCGGTGAAGTCCTCGAAGAGATTTTGCCCGAGGTCTCCGAGAAGGCCCGCGCCAGCATTCAAGGCGTCGTGCGCGTCAGCGTCCGCGTTCACGTCGACGCCACGGGCAATGTTTCTGAAGCCTCGCTCGATTCCGCCGGCCCCAGTAAGTATTTCGCCGACCTTGCTCTCAAAACCGCCCGCCGCTGGCAATTCTCTTCACCCGATATGGGCGGTCACAGCGTCCCCAGCGAATGGCTCATCCGCTTCCAATTCTCGCGAACCGGCCCCAAGGCCTTTCCAAAACAAATAACGCCGTAGCGTTTGCCCGCGAGATCCTTTTTGGCTGCGCGGCGGCGTGCGCGGTTGTCAGTTGTAAGTCGAAGGAAAACTTAACGGCAGAGACACCTCGACAGGGTCGGGGTAGACGCCGTACGCAGAGGAAGCAGTTCTCTCGTCAGGATGCTCCGCCCTTCGGGGCTCAGGGCAAGCAGGGTTGAAATCCTTCTTGGGATTTGAAGAGAGATCCTTCACTCTCGATGGTCGTTCAGGATAGAAATCCTTTCCGGCCGGGCTGGAATCTGCGATTGGATTGGCACGGGGAAATACGTAAGAGGCCGCATTTCTGGTGCATAGGGGCTGAACCCGCAGGTACCCCACGCGTAGCACCGACGCGTGGGATTTGGCCGCGAACGGTCGTCTTCCCACTCGCTCAGGTCTCTGGCACTAGCTCCCCAAATACAAAACGTGAACGTACGTCCCCAACCGCGGGTTATACACCAGGTACCACCCATCATGATCCGGATCCGGATAGAGTACGAGGTCGTCGGTATCCCATTGCCGGTCGCTCACGTGGTCGTAATGGTACGGCGACACTTGGAAGAAGTACCCGCCGATGTCGAACCGGTCGCGCCCGCCGCCGCAGCCGCCAGATTTGCGAAGGGCCAATGGGCCCATCGAACCGGCCATGCTCCCACGGATGATCGAGATGGTAGTGCGGATCATTGCGTCCCGTGTCGTGCCCTATCCAACGGTCATCCTGCGCGTGAACGTGCGGCGCATCTGGATGCCCCTGCTGATCCTGGTAAGTCCGCCGTTGCTCTCCCGGTTGCGGCTGCGGAGGCTGTCCGCCCCGATTCTGATCGCCGCGACCCTGTTGGCCAGGCCCTTGTTGACCTCGATTATGGACAAGTAGACGCTCATCTATGCAGCATTCCCAATGGCGTTTTCTCTGCTCCGGATGCCAGCTTGCAAGATACATGAAGAAACGGTCGTGTGCGGGGCAGCGTCTCCCCTCTATTCCAAATTGAAAAGTCCGAGTCACGGTTGTTGCTCTGAAATATCCGAGCTTGGGTTCCCAATTGAGGTCGCAACCGGATTCGCGACAAGAGTATGTGATAGGCCCATTCGGCAGGCCGGGATCTTCGATCATAACCGTCTTGTGAGCAACACAGAGCGGCAAGACAGCGCTACGGATGTTGTGCATCGTCCGAGGGCGGCTCCCAACTCAACATACTGTTCAAAGCCGATTGAGGCCAGACTAGCCCCAAAATTGTTGCGTGAATAGCAACAATCTTCTGGAGCCGGTCACCGACACAGTGCTAAGGGTATGCAAAACTGTACAAAAAAGAACAGCCACGCCAGCCCCCAGCGGTACGCTGCAACGCACCTGGCCCGCTGTGAGCTTTTCTTGAAAAGGAGAACACCATGGCAGAGCCGAAAGCAGCGAGATACGCAGATATCGTACCCGCGAAGAAGACGGTGATAGGCAGTAAAGTCGTCAACGCACAAAATGAGGACCTCGGAAAAATCGAGGACCTCGTACTCGACGCCGGGGCCGGGCGGATCGCTTACGCGGTCTTATCCATTGGAGGATTTCTTGCAATGGGTGACAAGTATTTTGCCATTCCGTGGAACGCCTTGCGCTTCAATTTGTCGGAAAAGCACGCCGTCTTGAACGTTGAGAAGAAACTGCTGGAGAATGCTCCGGGTTTCGACAAAGACAACTGGCCGAACATGGCTGACGCGACCTGGGGAACCGATATTTATAAACACTACGGTTACCGCCCTTACTGGGAAGAAGGGTCCGGCACAACGGGCACGAAAGACCGATTCTAAGTACAGGAATGGGCCGCCCGGGCTTAATCGGACGCCCATTTTTATCAGCGGGCTGCGAACAGGATAGCCGCGAGAACATACAGGGCAACCCCGTGAATCTTACCGAATTGCAGGGGAACTCCTGCGAATGGTTACGCGTTAGCTACAAACAGTGAATGGGTCTTAGCATGGACCTGTCATTTAGGCTGTGGCTCTACCTCTGAAGAAGTGCAGGAGGAGCATCACTATGCCGATTATCAGCAGGACGTGAATGAAGCCCGTGGAAACCTGAAAGGCTAAGAATCCTAGTAACCAAAGAACAATTAGAACCGCGGCGATTATTCCAAGCATGTCTTCAACTCCTTTTAGCTTCGAGCGCGCCAATCAGAAATCCAATTGCCACGCGCAGCACGGATTTCGTCTTCTCGGTGGATTCGTGCTTATGGTCACAATCCTGTCAGATTAGGGATTTGAAATCTGTTCGATAAGAGTCACATCCTCAATTCAAACCTGAACGCGGACAACGACGGTTTAGCTCCAGATTTTGGGGACATTGAAGCGTATTCAAGCGGGCGCTACAGGGGAACAGAGATCGACGCAGGGTTTACGTCAAGGCCACTCGCCCACACGCCTCTTAGATCGATCTCCTCGCAACCTCCAGCTTGAGCACGGGGAGATCTGTTCGCATGTATGTCATTGCGCAGAGGCTTTCCTTTCTGTCGTGGATTTGATACCGGAAGTGGATGTTGAGGTGGCGGCAACGTTGGAGAGGGTTTCAGGGACGGCGAGCCAGAGCAATGTACAAGCGAGCAAGGCGATCGCCGCTAAGCCCAGAAAAGACGCTGGGTACCCAAAATGCTGGATCAACACGCCGCCGAAGGTTGTGCTTGCGGCGGCCCCGATGCCGACCATGGTCGCAAGCGATCCCGCAGCCAAATTAAAGCGGCCTGTCCCTTGGGTTCTGTCTTTGATAATCAGGATGGAGACGATCCCGAATACGGCGTTCGCCACGCCGTCGAGAGTCTGAATCGCAATTAGCGCCGCCGCAGAATGTGTAATGGCGTAAAGAACTCCGCGTATGGGAAGGACACCGAAGCCGAGGAGCAACAGTGGTTTTCGTCCGTTGGCCGCAGCCCGCTTTCCAATCCAAGCCGCCGTGAGCGCAATCACCACCTGCGTCACGATGATGCACGCGGACATGAACGGAGCAGCGGCTTTGGGGCTGCCCTTCGACAGCATCTCGCCCAGTTGCGGCAACATCGCGGCGTTGGCTAAATGAAAAAGAAAAGCGCTCGCCAGGAAGGAAAGAAGAACACGGTCCCTGAGGAGTGAGGACAATCCCTGCGCCTGGCCTTTTTCCTCGACTGCTCCTCGCGCCCGGGGCCAGCAACGCCGAAACCACGAAGATGGCGCGATACCCAAACTTGTAGCTGACGTAAGCGACCAGCAAGGCGGTAAATACATTGCCGGCGGAGTTAAATGCCTGATTTTTTCCGAACTGCTTATCAAATGCACCGGCCCCGACAATTCCGAGTGTAATGGCCGTAACCGTGGGCGCGAGAAAAGTTCCTACACCACCGATGAGGAACTGTGCGGAATATACCGATGCCGCGCTGAGATTCCTCATTAGGAGGAACGCCGCAGCAACCAGCACACCGAGACACACCGCCAGCAGCGTCCGTTTGCGATGCACTGCGTCAATCGCCGCTCCCGCCGGCGTCTGCAGCGCGACAGTGACCAAACCTCCAAAAGTCAGAGCAAAACCCACACGGTCCGGATGCCATCCATTCGAAGCAAGATAGGCCGCTAAGAATGGGCCAAGGCCGGTTTGCACGTCGGCGAGAAAAAAGTTCAGCCATCCGAGCGAGCGCAAACTCCGGTATTTTCGTTGCAGGCTATTGCTCACAGAATTTCCTTCCGTGGTCTTTTGCGCATTTTATCTCTTCTTTCCTGCACCAAGACTCGCGGGCTACGAGATTGGCAGAACCCTGTGGTTGCTTCCGTTCATCCTGGCCAGAGTGTCACGGTCGCTTCGAGATAGAGCACGGCCATCGCCAACGCAAGCAGTAGACCTTTCAACCCGTTCGTGGTCGAGGTCTACCGAGCAAGGGTGGAACTGGGTGAAGCAGGGCGGGGTTCTTCCACATACGGAGCGGGACCCACCCTGGGCAAAAACCAAAGCCGCAAAGAACAGGCCGCGCGAACCACAGTAGAGCGTTCAGGGCGCCCCACCAGCCGCCAGGCACGGCCGGGTGTCTTTGACACTGACACTCACTCCAACACTTGTCGGACCGTTCGACGGCTGCGGGGGCTACGACAGGCCGATTTCATGGCTCCCGGCGCATCGTGCGTGGCGACCGATTTACATTCCTCGTTGATTCAATCACTTGCAGCCTCAAGCTCCGAGCCGCGAATTTGTTTTCTTCCTGGCAACACGCTTGCATTCTCCCCATGCCGGAAGCCAAGAACGATGCAAATTTTCGGTGAACAACGGAGAACTGGGGCGAGTTCCTGGCGTGAAGTGGGAATAAAAGTGGGGACGCCTTGTTTGGGCGGCCCCCAAAAGGACAGACGTTATGCGCAGGGAACTCTTATTGATTGCATTGCTCCTCACGATCGTGCACGCGGATAAGGCACAGGCGCAATCCTTGAACCCCGCCCCGATCGCGAAACCATCCCGCATCGATCTGAAAGGATTGACCAAGGATGCAAATTCGGGAAGCACCGCAGCGCAATTCCAACTCGCCGTTGCTTACCAGTTTGGTAAAGGAGTCGATCAGGACATTTATGAAGCGATCCGGTGGTATCGCATGGCGGCGAACGGCGGTGATCCCAACGCACAGAACAACCTCGGATACCTGTACCAGACCGGCCCGAAAGGAGTAAAGGATCTGGCGGAAGCGTCCAAGTGGTACATGCGCGCCGCCACCTATGGGAACTCCCTAGCTCAATTGAATCTCGGGCTTCTTTATCTCCGGGGTGAGGGAGTGCAGAAGAGCACAGCGGATGCCCTGCATTGGATCGGCCGTGCCGTGGATGCGGAATACCCTACGGCGCTGGCGGCCCTTGGGTACATCTATGCCATCGGCCAAGACGTGCCTCAGGATCTAGACAAAGCGCTAAAGCTGACCCGGAAAGCCGTCAAGAAGCACAGTCCAGAAGGAGAAGCAAGTCTTGGGATCTTCTACGCTCGAGGGCTGGGTGTTCCCGCGGATGCGGTGGAAGCTGTGAAGTGGTTTAGAAAGGCGGCGGAGGCAGGTAGTTCCGATGCTCAGTACGGACTTGGAGTCATGTATGAGAATGGCCAAGGCGTGAAGAAAGATACTGAAGAAGCTCTGCGGCAGTACCGGCTTGCGGGCGAACGCGGATCGATGCAGGCGCAAGCAGCTCTCGGTGAAATCTACGAACTTGGGCAAGGCGTCAAGGCTGATTACAAAGAAGCCGCCGGATGGTATCGCCGGGCTATCGAGCAGGGTGAGACCCGTTGCGCAACGCGATTGGGAGCGATGTTACTTCGCGGTGAGGGAATCGAGCGGGATATGCAAGAAGCGGTCAAATTGTGGACTTGGGCCGCGGAGCAGGGAAATGCGTACGCGCAATTTGACCTTGCAGGGCTGTATATGACGGGTACGGGCGTTCAGCGTGACCTGGTCAAAGCGTATTCCTTGTTTACTCTCGCCGGAAAAACGGTGGATGTAAGCAAGCAATTGAGCGAGCTTTCTTCCAAGATGAGTGAGGACGAATTGGCTAAAGTTCCGAGTCAAGACGAAGTGGCTAAAGTTCAATGACAGAGTGTCCGAAGTTGAAGGAACTTCGATGCATTTGCGCTTGGGACTTGTAGTTTCGCTGGTCATCCTCTTGTCCATGATGGCGCTGCGCGAGATGTACTCCAAAGTGATAAAGCCGCTGAGCTACAGGGCGCGGCAAAGGAAACCGCAGGGACTGAAACCGATCGCGGCGCTCTCTTGCAAAGCAGGGCCGCAACCTCTACGCTACTCACTGCATGCCTGATCTCTCGCCCGAACTGCTGGCGCTGGGTTTTATTTGGTACGTCGCGTTTCTTTTCTCCACCACCTGCCACGAAGCCGCGCATGCGCTGGCCGCCAAAATCGGCGGGGACGACACGGCGTTCGCGGGCGGACAGGTATCGCTCAATCCAGTCCCGCACATCCAGCGCGAACCCTGGGGGATGGTGGTTTTTCCGATCCTCTCGCTGGTCGCGACTGGCTCACTTTTCGGCTGGGCCAGCGCGCCATACGATCCGCTGTGGGAGCGGCGGCATCCCCGCCGGGCCGCGTGGATGGCGCTCGCCGGCCCGGCTACGAACTACATGCTGATGCTGATCGCGGCGCTGATACTGCGCCTCGGGTGGAGTTACCACTGGCTTCGGGTCGACGCAACCAGCGGCCGTGCGGACTTCCCCACGAGCGTCCTTGGCGTTTTCTTCTTCCTAAATCTGCTGCTCGGGACGTTTAATTTGCTGCCGGTTCCGCCGCTGGACGGCAGCACCGGCATCATGCTGTTCATGGGCGAAAGCCGCGCGCAGCGTTACCTGGACTGGCTACGGGGCAACAGTTACGTGATGGTTGGGCTGTTGGTGGCGGTTTTCGCGTTTGGCTACATTTTTGGACCGATTGAGCGCGTCGTCATGGATGCATTGCTGCCGGAGCAGTTGCTGTTCCCTCTCTTCCGGACAATTTTTCGACGGTAAGTTTGCTGCGCCATTTGTGAACACGCCGCTCTGGGCAGTCCCGCCGACGCACTGCTTCGCAGACCTTGCTATGCGCTAAACGCCTTATTTTCAAGTACTTTCTTCGTGCGACTGCTGCAACCCACCTCCCTGGATCGTTCCGTTCCGTGGCCTATCCCGCTCCGCCGGCAGGGCCGATTTTTTGTCCGCCCGGACAGGAATAACCGCAGTATTTTCAATGGAGTTGTGAAGCTGAAGCGGAACTTGCGAAATTCTAAAAACGAGCGGGGTGAAGAGGGTGCGGAAGTGACACATGGGTTGCCAGGAGAGTTGGCATTGTGGGATTGGCTTCGACAAAGACGGCTGAAATCGTCGCTCCGAAATCTTCGCTGACACCGTGCATCCTGGATGACGATCCGGCGCAGTTGGAAATGCTGTCGGCAGTGATTGCGGATATGGGATACGAGGCCATCCCTACGTCCGATCCGGAGGAGGCACCCAAGAGATCGCTGGACGAAGTCGCGGCGCTCTACGATCAGAGAAGGAGGGTGAGGGCGCTTGAAGAGCAACTGCTGAAGGACTGGAATTTCACGGAATCATCGGGAAAGGCCCGGCGATGCTGGAAGTATTTGATTTTGCGCGGAAGGTCGAGCGTCACTACACCAACGTTTTGCTGGTGGGCCGACGGGAACGGGAAAGGAGCTGGTCGCCAGAGCCATCCATCAGATCAGCCCGGTGAGCCAGCAGAAGCTGGCGCTCTGCAACTGTTCGGCGATGGTGGATTCACTGCTGGAGAGCCAGCTTTTTGGACACATGCGCGGGGCGTTTACGGGAGCCACGGACACGCGCCGGTGCTGTTCGAGTATGCCAACGGAGGAACGGTGTTCCTGGATGAGGTGGGAGAAACATCGCTGCCGATGCAGGCAAAACTTCTGCGGGTGATCCAGAACCGCGAGATTCAGCGCGTCGGCTCACCCGAGGTGCTGCATATCAACGTGCGGCTGATCGCCGCCACGAACCGGGATTTGCGGGCGGAGGTGCTGGCGGGACACTTTCGCGAGGATCTTTTTTGCCGGTTGAGTTCGATCCAGATCCGCATTCCTACGTTGACGGAGCGGCTGGAGGATATTCCGCTGCTGGTGCAATTTTTCCTGAAGAAATACAACACCGCTTATGGAAAAAACGTATTCGGGCTGACGCGGCGGGCGCAGACCGTTTTGCAGCGGCACGCGTGGCCGGGAAATGTACGCGAGCTGGAGAATGTCATCTCCAGCGCGCGCATAACGGCGACCGGAGATTTCATCGATCTGGCGGATTTGCCGGAACAGCTGCGGCACCGGGAGGCGCGTTCGCTGGAAGGTGACGACTGGAAACCGCTGTCGCTCGACAAGGTGCGCAAGGTGCATATCCAGCGCGTGCTGGGGATGTGCCATGGCAACCGGCTGAGGGCCGCGCAATTCCTGGGAATCGGGCGCACCAGTCTGTACCGCTACCTGAAACGCGACGGAATGGGGACCAGGAAAGAAAAATCGCGGGGCGCCGCGGCCTGAGTTGCGGGAAATAACACCGTTCCAGCATTTGGCGGTATGACCGGCGACAGTAAGTTTTTGAACCGTCGGGGCAGCGATGAAACGGGCGGAGGGTGCGAGCGCGCAGGTCTGGAGAATCTAATTCGCCGATTCGATGAGCAGTAATTTGACAATTGGCATGCAGAAGTTCAAGGATAAGGAGCAGCCATGAGAAAGCTGTTTGCAATCGCACTAGTCACCCTCGCCCTGCCGGCTTGGGCGCAAAGGCCCGTAATGCTTGTTACCGGGCCCGCCCCCTGTTCGCTGGGAAGTCCCTCGTGCAACGTTCCGGTGGACAGTGGCGGGACGGTGTTCTTCCGCTACACGCCAAGCAGTCACTACGGAAATACGGTCAACGCTTGGATAAACACGCCGGACTTTTCAGATGCCATAGGTCCGGTGCCTGCCACGCTCGTCCAGACCGTCAATGGAGGGGCTTGCAGCGTAGACAATCGCTTCGACCTGACAATCCCACGCGTCGAAGTAACAGATGCCGCGGGCGCAAAGTACACGTTCAGCGGCGTACAGCACTTCAGCCAGTACTATTCGCGTGGTGGTGGTGGGCGAGGTGGCGGTGGTGCGGGCTGCCACTACAACGACCTTGGCAATGGGTCCTTTACGCTTGTGCGTGAAGCGCAATAAGAAGAATGCGCTTCCGGGTTCAGGCGGACGACGGTCAGCGCAGTGGCGCGAGCGAGATTCGCCAAACAGTTCTTACCACCTCTGGTTCCACAGGTTAACCGCAAGAGCGCCGCGTGAAACGAACCCATACGGAACGCGGCGCTCATTCCTCCTCTACGCAAGCAACCAGCGATTCGCGACCCTACCGCAGAGCTCAAGACCAAACCTGCAAATCTTGGGATCAAGGCTATTGGAATGGGAGATCATTTCCATGCGGCGCCTCAATTGGGCCTTCCGCGCCACATAAAAGGCTGATGATGTGGTATCCTGCGAATCCCCGTTTCGCCAATCGAAGATTAGATAGCCGACCGCTTCGCGGTCGCATATGACAAGGAGAGGAAAAAATGAGAACCAAGTCCATGGCAGGGGTGTTGATCGCGTTGCTTTTGACGGCGGGAGCTGCGGCTGCATCGGGACAAGAAGTGACCCAGGCGGAGAAGGATCGCGCGCTGCAATATCTGGAAACGACAAAAAAGAATGTTCTGGAGACGACGAAAGGTCTGTCGGAAGCGCAATGGAACTTCAAGCCGGCGCCGGACCGCTGGTCGGTGGCACAGACGATGGAGCACATCGCCGCAGCCGAGGACTTTATCCGAGACTTGGTGAAGGAAAAGGTCATGATGGGGCCGGCCGGGGAAGCTGGACGCGACGTGAAGAAAACCGACGAAGGGGTGCTGGCGATGGTTCCCGACCGCTCGACCAAAGCGCAGGCGCCAGAGCCGCTGGTACCGACAAATCGCTTCGGGTCACCGGACGCGTCGATCAAGCATTTCGTGGAGAGCCGCGCGACGACGGCGAATTTTCTGAAGACCACGACGGGCCTGCGCGATCACGTCGCGGACAGCCCGCTGGGAAAGCTGGATGGGTACGAGTTTATTCTGCTCATCGCAGCTCACAGCGAACGGCACACGAAGCAGATCAATGAAGTGAAGGCGGATCCGAATTTCCCGAAGAAATAAGAAGAAGCGAATTTGACACAGAGTTCGCAGAGGACACGGAGTTCGCAGAGAAGAAAATAGAAAAGATGACTTGGAGGGCAACGGGTTAGGCAAAGGTCCTTCCACACGTTAAAAATGTGCTGCGCGAGGACATGGCGAAATAGTCCTCGCGCGGCGCATTTGTATTTTTGGCGAACGTCAGCGGCTGCCGGTGGTGAGCGGGGCGGCGCTAGCGCTGGTTACCGGCACGCTGATGGTGTTGTCCATGCGAATCAACATTCCCGTTTGCGCGGGAAGTTCGAGGTCCTTGCCCTTGCGCGCGACGATGTAAACGGCGCTGCCGGCAAGGCCCAAGCCGAAGCCGCGCGCGACGTGGCTGAAGACCGCGCCGACGAGAGCGCCGCCGCCGGTACCGATAGTCCCGCCGACGATGTCGCCCTTGATGTCGTGCTTTTCCTGAACGACCTGGCCTTCTTCAATTTTCACGTCTTTGCGGCGCTTGGCGTCCGCCTGCCCGCGCGGTTGCTCGATGGTGATGATGCTCATCCGCACCGGGATGAGGCGGCTATCGACCTCGATGGAGCGGAACGTGAGGTTCATGTACGCCTGGCCGCGAAAGATGGAGAAGCGGCGGGCTTTCTCGACGGTGCCGATGATGCCGTTCACACGCGTACCAGCGGGCAGCAACAACTGGCTCCCGAGGTAGACCGGCTCGGCGACGACGGCGATGAACGGGTCACCATCCTTTGCTACGGCGCTGCTGATGCCGCTTAAGAGTGTGAGATGAACCTGCGTCCCCTGTATGACCTGACGCGGTTCGGCATAAGCCGAAGGCGCGGCGGCGCAGACGAGAGCTGCTGCCAAAAGAAATGACAAAGCGATTTTCATTGATTCCTCCTGCGCGCACGTGGAGTGCGGGCTGACCTCGTATCGTGAGGCGACACTGAGGCGATGCCTCAGTGCGTACCGCTGGCGCGGCGGACCCGGACTCCCGGCCAAGCCGGGACGCGGGGAGGATGGGGAGGAACTCCATCCGCAGCTAGGTTACTGGATTTCCGGATTGTGGTGCGTGACTTTTTCGTTGTGTTTCCAGTGGATTACGGCCATCCCGCCGGAGAGAGTGCTCGATCCGCGTCCTCGAGATTTACTGATGTTGCCGACGGCGCATGGGAGGAGTATCTTTTGGCCAGTTCGGGGCCCTATCTTTTTTCCGGAGGAGAGTTGCATGAAAAAGATTCGAGCGGGAAGTGCGTGCGTCGCGTTGATCGGTGCGGCCGTGCTTGCGGCGGCAGTTTACAGCCAAGAGAAAAAAGACAGCCCCGCGCCGCCCAAAATTATGCACTTCGGCGATTTGAAATGGACGCCGATCATGAAGGGCTGCGATCTTGCGACGGTGGCTGGGGACCCAGGCGCCGAAGGAACGCCATTCGTGGTGCGCATCCGGTGCGTTGACGGGGCCAAGATTCCGGCGCATTGGCATCCGACCGATGAAAACCTAACCGTGTTGAAGGGAACCTTTCTACCAGGCATGGGCGAGACTTTCGACGAAACAAAACTCACAACCATGAACGTCGGGAATTTCGCAATGATGCCAAAGGAAATGCGGCATTTCGCGCTGTGCAAGGGCGACACGATTGTACAGATTCATGGCGCGGGCCCATTCAAGGTGAATTGGGTGAACCCGTCCGAGGTGCAGCCGCCGGATGCGCCGATAGCAGCGGCAGCGAAGCCGAAATCCTGATCTGCGCGCGAGATTCGCGAGCGGAAGAAGGAATCAGCAAAAAGGAAATGGAAGAAGCCGAGGCCGCGCGTTCTGGCTGGGCTGGAGACGCTGTGCTAGACTTTTCTCTGCATTCGCGGGAAATGGACGCGAGTGCCGGAGCGTGGAACTTCGGGCTCTGTGCAACGAGGTCCCGCGAACCCCGCCAGGCCCGGAAGGGAGCAACGGTACCGGGATCACCTCGGGTGCCGCAGACCACCCGAAGTTCCTCTCACTGAAAACGGTTTGCAGTGTTTCGTTGCCAGTCGTCAGTGGGAAAAGCACGCATGGATACTGGTGACTTCTTCTCAGCTCTGTTTACTGAAAACTGAGAACTGAAAACTTTCCCATGAGCTACCAAGTCATAGCCCGCAAGTGGCGCCCGCAAACGTTTGACGATCTCGTCGGCCAACAACACGTAACAGAAACACTGAAAAACGCGATCAAGAATGACCGCGTGGCGCACGCGTACATTTTTTCGGGAGCGCGGGGCGTGGGAAAAACGACAGCGGCGAGGATCCTCGCGAAAGCGCTGAATTGCGTAAAGGGGCCGACAGCGCAGCCGTGCGGGGAGTGCGATTCTTGCAAAGAGATTGCGGCGGGGACGTCGCTGGATGTGATTGAGATCGACGCGGCGTCGAACCGCGGCATCGACCAGATCCGCGAGTTGCGCGAGATGGTGAGGTACGCGCCGGCGGCATCGAGAAGCAAAGTTGTGATACTCGACGAAGCGCACATGCTCACGGGTGAAGCCTCAAACGCTTTGCTGAAGACGCTCGAAGAGCCGCCGGACCGCGTGATCTTCGTGATGGCCACGACGCAACCGGAAGACCTGGTCGATACGATCCGCTCGAGGTCGCAACACTTTCATTTTCGCGCACTGACGTTTGCGGAGATTGCGGGGCGCCTGGAAGAGATCGCGAAAAAGGAAGACTTGAAGATCGAGGCCGGCGCGATGGCGGTGATTGCGCGAATGGCGGAAGGCAGCTTGCGCGATGCCCTGTCGCTGCTCGAGCAGGCACGGGCCTATTGCGGCGATACGATTTCTGACAAAGAGGTACGCGAATTGCTGGGCGTGGTGCCGGACGATGCGCTGGAGGAACTGGTCGGCGCGATTTCGGAAGGATCGGCGAACCGCGCGCTGGGGCTGGTGCACACGTTCCAGAAGGAAGGACGGAACCTGCAACACTTCTGCCGGGAGGCGATCCGGCACATGCGCAATCTGCTGATCGCGCGAACGTGCGGGGCGGATTCGGATTTAATTGCGGCGACGCCGGATCAGCGTCCGGCACTGGCGAAGGCGGCGGCGCTGTTCAGCGAAGAAGACCTCACGCGATTTTTTCAGATTTTGCTGCAAACGGATGATGATCTGCGGCGGAAGCCCGATCCGCGCGTACACCTGGAGATGGGATTGCTGCGGCTGATCAATGCATCGCGGCTGGCGCCGCTGGAGGAGTTGCTCGCGGAATTGAAGAGCGGCATGCCCGCCAGCGGGATGAACACCGGAGTGGCGCGGAGCGCGGCGCCGGCTGGAGCGTCCACAACATCTGCAAGAAGCGCGGCACCGAGTTTTACGGCGGCGATTCCCGCGCAGCCGAAGGCGGAAACGAAAACGCAATTCTCTTCCCCGTTCGCTGCGCAAGCATCTGCGCCTCCAGCAACGATTGCTGCTTCAGCAGAAGCTAAGCGGGCAGTGGAGGCAGAAGAATCGGGAATTCCTGCGAAGACGAATGGCGCGGCGCCGCAGGCGATTGGAATTTCGCAAGAGCATGTTGCGGAGATCAAGGCGGCGATTCAGGCGCAACAGAAATTCCTGGGCGAGTTGGTGGAACAGAGCAGCCGGTGGGAGCTCGACGGCGCGGAGCTGCGAATTTATTTTTCGCCGGAGAAGCGGCCGTTCGCGGAATTGATCGAAGGACGCGAGTCGCTGGACAAGATCCGTACCATTTCGAGCAAGGTGCTGGGCCGGGCGGTGCGCGTCTGTGCTAAACTGGAGGCAGTTGCAGCGGCAGCCGCGTCGGCGGCGCGCGCGGGATCCGGTACGCAAGAGTTGCGTGCGCAGTTCGAGCGCGATCCGATGGTGCGGTCCATGCTACAGCGCTTCGGAGGAAAAATTTCCGAAGTGAAGCGAAGCCAAGAGGAATCCTGATGGAAGTCAGCGCTCTCCAACAGATGCTGTCGCGATTCCGGCAACTGCAGGAAGACCTGCAGCGGCAGGTGAATTCCGTAACGGTGGAAGCCTCGGCCGGCGGCGGCATGGTCACGGTGAAGATGAACGGCCAGAAACAGATCGTGGACATACGCATTGAACCGGACGTTTTCGCGGGCAAGGACCAGGAGATGCTGCAGGACTTGGTTCGAGCGGCGGTGAATGAAGCGTCGCGGCGCGTCGATGAAGAACTCGCTAATCAGATGAAAAACCTCGCCGGCGGGATTCCCGGAATTGCCGGCATGAAGATCCCCGGACTGTTTTAGCCGGCAAAAAATTCCCTGGCCGGATTTCCTTTCCTCTTTTTACTCCACGTATTCTCCGTTGTGAACTTCGTACTCAATCCGGAAGGGCTTCTGTGTCTTGCGATCCTCCCAATGTTGCTCGGCGATAATGCGGTTGGCTTGCGCGAGGCGCTCGGAAGGGAGCGGGTGTGAACGGAAATAGCCGCTCAAACTCTGAATGGCCAGCTCGGAGAGTTCCTGGTCCGGGCTTTGCGCGTGGATGACATATTCGTCGCACAATTTGGCGAAGCGTTCGAACGTATCGACGGCGCCATAGGGAGAATAGCCGGACTGAACCGCCAGATACATCCCTTCCCGATCGGCTTCGAATTCTTCGTCCTTGTGATAGCCGGCTTCCCAGAAATCGAGAGGGATCTGCAAGAGCGCTCCCAAGATGTCGAGGTTGAGATCTTTCAGTTTCGCTTCCACCTGCACGCGCTCGACGCAGTGATAGTGGTCGATGTGCTCGATCTCGTGGGCGAGGACGTTGGCGAGCTCATCTTCGCTCATCATCAGGTCGAGCATGCCTTCACCGATGTAGACCGGGCCGCCGGGAAGAGAAAAAGCGTTGATAATGTTGTGATCGGGGAGAACGGTGAAGGTGTACGGCAAATGCCGATGCGCGCGGAGCGCCACGGTGCCTCCGACGCGGGCGACGTACCTCTCGAGGCCTTCTTCTTCAGGAGTGAGCTTGCGCGTTTGCGTTGCGTAGCGGGAAGCAAGTTTCTTGCCGATGTCGATTTCTCGTTCGTCGGAGAGGCGCGTGAAGTGCATGGGGGCGCGAGAGAGATCGCGCTGGGCATCGGCGGCCATGTTCAAGATGGCGTTGGCCGAAACCGGAGTGGACTTAGGGCGGCGCTGGCTCCAATAGAGCCCGGCGAGCGCGAAGCCCAGGATGAGGAAAAAAATGACGAAGACAACGGAGCGTTTCATAGAAACTGACGAATGGCATCGCGGTATCTGGTGTATAGAAACGAAACAAATACCAACGCCGCTCCCACGATGATCATGGTTATGTACCGGTCTCGCGCTTGAAGACCCCATACATCGAGGGCCATGACTTTTGCGACGCAGAGCAGAAGAATGCCCAGGCCGGTGAGACGAAAACTGCGCTCCTTGACGGCAAGCGCCAGCAGAACGATCAACACACCTTCAATGCCCCACGAGACAGTGACCATGCCCGCTCGCATTTTCAAAGCGAGCATGCAGGTGAGCAGGATAATGGGAACAAAAAATTCTGCTTGTTCCGGGCGGCTGGCAACAATAGCAAGCGGTCTAAGCCAGGGATTCATATTCTGAGGTAGGCTGAAGCGTCCGCGCAGACGAAACGCAAAGAACATGCTGGCGAGCAGAATGGCGGCTGCAGAGCTGAGGACAAAGTAGCGGCCTTGCCAATCGCCTCCACTGAAATAGCCGGCGCCGAAAAGATTGTGCGCCATGCCACGGGCGAGGACCCCGACCGTCAGAAACAATCCCTGATGCAGAAAGAGCGGGCGATCCAGAAGCAGCGCGGCGCCAAGAAGCGCAAAAACGACAGCAGCCCACGACGTGACAACCCATTCGAGCGGAGACTGGAAACGGAAGAATGCCACGATGGTGGCCGTGCCCAGATAAGCGAGGAGAGCGTCGAAGTGCAGGCGGCGGTCGCGGCCGGTGTTTTCTTCCTTCTGGGGCAATTGCGCGTAGACAAAGAAGAAAATCAGGACGAGCGGGAGGACGGTGTACATCCGCGGACCCCAAAATTCGCCGGGCTCGCCCACGGTGAGATTGACGAAGAAGATCCGGGTGAAAGCGGCGACGAGCGCCACGTAAGCCTGGTAGCGGAACTGCGTGATCTTGCGCAACAAACCGTACTCGAAGAGCACCAGACCAAAAGCGCCCCAGGCCACGGCGATGCTGGCGGGCTGCGATTGCAGTTCATACCAAAGAAGCAGACCGCCAATTGCGGATGCGGCCCAGGAGTAGACGTGGTGTATGTCGCGCCGGCGCCACTCGTCAGGCATGCGGATGAGGCGTGAAAGCGCGTAGAAAATCACGGCGACGATGGCCAGCGACAAGAGGCGCACGCTGATGCCGCGCCATGTGGCCGTAACGTAGAGATTCACGCTCATGCTGCGGAGCAGCGTCAGCCCAGCAAGAATGTGCGATTGCCAAGGCAGTTCTTCGAGTTCGAGGCGCTGGTCGACGATTGCCAGCACCAGCGCAAACGCGGCCCAGAGCGGGGCCAGCCAGCCGTTGGGAGCTTCGTACCAGGCGAGGAGGGCCAGGAGTCCGGTCGCCGCGAAAGAATGAAAGAATGCGATGGCGCGGGTGTACCGGACCTCAGGCGCGGCTTTGCGCGAGAGGAAGTACAATCCAGCAGCGACGAGAGAAATGGTGAATATGCGCAGTGAAATGGGGCCCCAGAATTCTTGCTCTAGGTCGTAGTTATAGAAGAACGCGCGGACAAGAACGCAGAGACCGACGACGTTCGCCTGCCAAGCCAGCTGCTGGTAACGAATCCAGCGCGTGGAGAGCGCGAGAACGACGGCGAAAACGATCCAGCCAACGGCAATCCAGGGCGCGCGGAGCGCTACCTGAAGGACCCAGACCATCATGCCTGTGGCGGCCCACGTGTAAGCCACGCGCGCAAGCGCGAGATGTCGTTCGTCAGTGGTTCCAAGCCGCTTGGCGAGCCAATAGCCTCCGACAACGACCGGCAATGCACTGAAAGCGCGCACTGGAATAGTGTGCCAGACGTGGATACCGCTAGGATCAGCCGTGAGCGCAGTGAACAAGCCAAGACCGGTGAGAAGATGCGAGTGCCAGGCAAGCGCGTGATAGCGCAATGCGCGCGCGGCCTCGGACAGGAGCACCGCAAAAGCGACGAATGCGAGGGGCTGCCAAAGCTCCGGCGCTTCGAACCAGAGGAGAAGAGCAAAGAAACCGCTGCCCGCAGCAGCAAAGAGGCCGCGAATCGCGCGCTGCCCGGGATCGTCACGCAGGGCGGCCAACTTAGCGGTGAGATAAAACGCTGCACCGAGAACAGGAAGCGTAAGCAACCGCATCCGCACGTGAGAATGCTCTGGGGATTCGAGATGCAGATTGACGACGATGCCGCGATAGAGAGTAACCGCGCCGAGGAGAGCGTATTGCACTTGCAAATGGGGCGATTCGAGAGCGCGGCCAAGAGCCGCGAGAATGAGCATGATGGCGGCAAAAGCGAGCGCCGTCCAATCGCGAGAGAAAAGAGCCCAGGCGGCGGATGCGGCGGCGAACGCACCGAGATAAGAATGGATGGTCAGCAGGGGGCGATCGGGCGAGCCACCAAATAAATCTTTCCAGCGCGAGCCGACGCCGAGGGCATTGATATAGAAGACGACGGCACAAAGAGAGAAAAGTACACCGGCGGCGAGCGCTCGATCTTCATTCGCGAGACGCAAGTTGAGGAGTTGGCGGAAATCAATGCCGACAAGATGCAGGCCGACAAGCGAGCCTGTCAGGAGACCAAGACGGCGGAAAACGACTTCTTTCGCGATGATCCCAGCTGCCAGGAAAGCCTCCGCGCCGACAAGCCAGAGGATGGCCACGTTGTTACCGGAATAGTGGAAAGGAACGGCGGCGAGCATCAGCGTAGCGCCAACCACGCTCAGGACGACGAAAGCCTGGCGACGGCGCTTGGTGATGGGCAATTGGGCCAAGCTGAATTCGAACGCTCCAACGACAAGGAGCGCGAGATAGGCGAGCTCCGGCTGGACGGATTGGAACTTCATGACGCCGAGGAGCAGAAGAACGTTTAAGAGAGCAGCGAGGGTGGAGATATGCTCTTCGAAGTCGGTTTTAATGTTGCGTGCAATGTAGGAAATGCGGAAGGTCAGCCAGTAGAAGAAAAGCAACAGCAAGCTGGCATGGTATTCCTGGAAGTGGCGGCCGTGGGCCCCTTCGATGCCAAGGATGCGGTAGAGCCAATAAAGATGATTGAGGTAACTGGAGAGAATGCCGAAAACTTCGAGTTCGAACCAACCCATTTTCAGGACAATGCAGACCAGACCGATGGCAAGAGCTACTCCGGCGGACAGGCTGTAGACGGTGTCTTGACTCAATGCCACGGTCGTGTAACCAAGCAGAAAAGCCAGGCCGGTGACGAACTGCGAGCGATATCGCAGAGTGTGCGCGGCCATCGCGATAGCCACCACCAGCATCAGGATGCAATCGAGGGTCAGTGAATCAAGGACGTGCATCGCGGCGACGTGATAAATCGCGTAGGCGCTGAAAAAAAACAGCGCCCAACCACCGCCGATGCCGGTGCGGCCGAGGAGGCGATAGCGCTCGTTCTTTTCCAGAAATATTCCACCCACAAGGAGAAAAGCGGAGGCGAGGTAAGAAATGCCGACTTTGCCGAGCGGGCCAAGAGCGCCGAGTTCGTAGATGCCGAATAGGGCGACACCCACGACGAGAATAATGATGCCAAGTTTGTTGAGCCAGTTTGTGCCGAGGGTTTCTTCGA
>WNFR01001252.1_pt1 | contig 26407 bp, 24 predicted proteins | sample 5400221 | NCBI WGS metagenome assembly WNFR01 (sample SAMN13153357, study PRJNA577476) | soil metagenome | isolation source: 40 cm soil under Madrone tree | place: USA:California | collected 2016-06-14
TGGGCCGATCGGCGAGTTGCATGAAATCAAGCAACTCCTCCGAGCGGCGCTGGGTTGTCGCGCGGTCCAAGCCGTACATCCGGCCGACAAACTTCAGGTATTCGGAGCCCGTCAAGCGCTCGAAAAGGCCCATGCCTTCCGGCACAACGCCGATCTGGCGTTTTACTTCGACGGGATTCGCGGCAAAGTCCAGGCCAAGAAGCTGCATGCTGCCGGAAGTCGGCGCAAGCAAGCCTGTTAGAATCTTGATCGTCGTCGATTTTCCGGCGCCATTCGGTCCTAGAAAACCGAAGAATTGTCCGGCCGTCACCTGGAGATCGATGCCGTCGACCGCGATGAGGTTCCCGAATCTCCTTGTCAGCTTTTGTGTCTGAATCGCCATTTCTGGCATTGCGATTCCCTTTCCGGCCTCAAGATTAGAATGCAAGACTCTAGCACGAGTCGTGTTGATCTTCGGACGAAGGGCGAACAGATGTCAGGGCGCTGGAATCCCTTCAGGAAGGCTCTTGAGGTGTGCTTGAAGTTGTGCTGAGGTGCAATTCCTTTGCAGGAAAGGCTGCCAGAACGGCGGGTAGTTCCACGCGGAAGACAGCCCCGCCTTCCTGCCGGTTGTAGCAGAGAATTTTTCCGCCGTGCTCTTGAACGATGCCAAAGCAAATGCTGAGGCCCAGGCCCGTGCCCTTGCCAACCGGCTTCGTCGTGTAGAAAGGATCGAAAACGCGATGCGGGTCCTTGAGGCCGGGACCGGAGTCGGAGAACAGGATGACGACGTTGCCGCGGTCGCGGATCGTTTTGATTGTCAGAACACCGCCCGTAGCTGCTTCCATGGCCTCCAACGCGTTGCTGATAATGTTGAAGAAAACCTGCATCAACTGATTTCCATCTCCGCGGACGCCGGGGAGGACCGACTCGAGCTGCAATTCGATCCGCGTTGTCCCGGAACGCAGGTCGAGTGCACGAAGCTGCACGGCGTTGTTCACAACGGTATTGATGTCGAGGAGCGTGCGCTCGGCCGGCACCTGGCGCGCAAAACTCAAGAGATTGCCAACCAGCGTTTTTGTGCGGCGTGCCTGGTCGCGGATTTTTGAGGCGGTAATGCGAGCTTTCTCGGGAACCGTGGGATCGTCTGCGAGCAGATCGGAAAAACCGAGGATCGCCGCGAGCGGATTGTTGATTTCGTGCGCCGCGCCGGCGGCAAGCTGGCCGAGGGAAACGAGCTTTTCCGATTGCACGATCTGCGCTTGCAGACGTTTGAGATTCTCGATGGACTGTTCCGACTTGGCGAGAAGCCGCGAGCGGTCCCGGTCAGCCAAATGGGTACGCAGGAAGATCAACAGCGCCAGTGGGACGGAGGCAATTAAGGTGGCCATCAGACGAAAATCACGAACTTCTGGATCATCATGGCTAAACCGCAGCGTGTAGATAGCAAACACAGGGAGCGAAATCACCGCCGCCATCGCCAAGCGAGCCGGCCAGACATTTTCTTCCGAAGTTGAATCTGGGTCCGACTCGTAGGCGTTCTCGGATGGAGCATCCGATTTGCTCCGATTCTGATAGGCGATGACGCCGGCCAGGGCAAGCCAGAGGAAGTGTGAAAGCAGAGGAAGATCATACAGACTCCCTGTGTAGTACCGACCGCCTGCAATAGCGACGTTAATCACCAGGGACGTGAGCAGATAAAGAGTCGCGCCACCAAAGAGATTGGCGTACACGATCCGCCAAACTCCGCTGGAGGTTAGCCACAGAGACGCCAGTCCGCCGACGATGACCATGTTCTGAATGTTGGCCAGCAGATTGTAGTTGTAATTGTACTGGGCGACCATCGGCGACGCATAAATCCACGGCAAGACTGCGAAGGCATAGAGGAAAGTCCACCAGGTGAACAAGAGCACTAGATCCAGGTAGCCAAAGCGCAATCGGATTTCGCCACGCCGGCGATGCGGACGCAGCGCGAGCGCCGCCATCATGGGAATGCCGCGCAGGAAGAACACGATGTCTCCTGGATTCAGATCAGGAAGGGGCTTGTGCAGGTAGACCTCGTGGTAGGTCCACTGGAACTGCCCGATCATCCAGAGCGTGCAGCTCATGGCGATAAGCATCCAGAAGAGGTTTCGCCGCCAGTGCGGCGTACCTGCATTCAAAAGCAGGCCGGCATTGGCTAGCAGCGGCACGAGGCACTGCATGAGATTCCCGAAGGTGTTAAGCGGCTCCGAGCCGCGCTTCAGCGACAGTGACGCGGCGGAGTAGATGACGAGGATGAAGATCCAAGTCCCCACCATCCAGGCGATTCTGCGGGAAGATGACATACTTTGATTATTTCCAGTGTAGGCGCGCAGGGCAGGGATGCGTGCGGGCAATCACTCCGGCTTGGCCTAAAGATAAACGAAGGACGGGCCGGAATCACTCGATGGCATGACTCGTAACTTAAAATCGCTGGCGGAGGAGGAGGGATTGTACCCCCATTTGGTGGGCAAGCGCCAGAAGAAGTCCGCGGCTCGTGAGAGACGTTTTGTGATAACTATGGGAGATCGCATGCATGCGGTATGCTCTTCGGTCTCGTCTTTTGTCGACTCCGCTTGGTCAATGACTTTTTCCGAAGAGAGTTCACGAGTTGGCCCATTCGGCAATGTGATGTCCACTTCCCGGGTGGGCGGCGTGGAATCGCTCTTGATTTTCGAAAGGCATTATGAAACTCAACTTTTATCTTCTAAAGAGCACCGTGGTGGCGGCACTTGGGGGACTTCTTTTCGGGTTTGACACAGCCGTGATTGCTGGTACCACCCATGCACTGACGGAAACTTTTCGTCTATCACCAGCGGCGCTGGGAATGACGGTTTCCGCGGCGTTATGGGGAACGATCCTGGGGTCCATGCTGGCTGGAATTCCCGGCGACAGATTTGGCCGCCGTGACAGTCTGCGCGCCATGGCCGTGCTCTACCTCGTTTCAGCGCTGGGCTGCGCCTTTGCTTGGAACTGGAGCGCGCTCGTTCTTTTCCGCTTCATCGGAGGCCTCGGCATCGGCGGTTCATCGGTGCTCGGCCCGATGTACATCGCGGAGGTTGCCCCCGCTAAATGGCGAGGCCGGCTCGTGGGGTTGTTTCAGTTCAACGTCGTCCTTGGAATTCTGCTTGCCTACTTGTCGAACTACATCGTAGGAACAATGCAGTTTGGCCCCGCCGAATGGCGCTGGAAGCTGGGTATCCCGGCGGTTCCCGCCATACTCTTCCTGATCTTCCTTTTTGGAATTCCGCGCAGTCCCCGCTGGCTGGTTAAGAAACAAAGGATTGCGGAAGCAAGAGACGTACTCCGGCTGACGGGAGAGGAAAATTACGAGCAGGAGCTCCAGGAAATTATCGTTTCGATCGATGCGGACCATGTCGCTAATGATTCGCTGTTCTCGTGGAAGTACCGCCTGCCGATTTTTCTAGCTGTCTCGATCGGCATGTTCAACCAGCTGTCCGGAATCAACGCGATCCTCTACTACTTGAATGATATTTTCGCTTTTGCCGGCTTCAACAAAGTGTCTTCCGACTTGCAGGCCGTGGCCATTGGCGCGACGAACTTAGTATTCACGATGCTGGCTATGTCCGTCATCGATCGCGTCGGCCGCAAGACACTGTTGCTAATCGGTTCGGTAGGCACAGCGGCGTGTCTCGTTGGCGTTGCCGCCATCTTTTTTACTCGCAGCCACCAGAATCTTCTTGTATGGCTGCTAATCGGGTACATTGCATTCTTCGCATTTTCCCAGGGCGCGGTCATCTGGGTTTTCATCAGTGAGGTTTTTCCCAATCGCGTACGAGCTAAAGGCCAAAGTTTGGGCAGTTTTTCCCACTGGTTCATGAATGCGCTCATTTCAGGAATATTTCCACTTCTGGCCGCGTCCTCCGGCGGATACCCTTTCGTTTTTTTCTCTGTCATGATGGGGCTCCAGTTTTTCGTGGTCTTATTTGTGTATCCTGAAACCAAAGGCGTGTCTCTCGAGGAGATGCAAAAGAGGCTGGGGATCGCTTGAGCTGATCACTGCAGCGCACTGTTCGGTCAAAGGTAGAATACAGCCCTGGCCATCAGGCCTCGAGTTGTTCGACTGCACACCTAGTGTAAGAAAGCCAGAGGCAACGGAGGAGGAGGGATTCGAACCCCCGAGACCCTTTCGAGCCTAACGGTTTTCAAGACGGGTGATTGCGCTCTGGCTCGCTCCTAAGCCATTGATAAGTATAGACCACGTTAGGCTCGCTCTGGGCGGTTTGGGCACGGTTGGCAGCGTATTGGGATAAATTGGGATAAAGACTGAAAGACCTCATTAGCAACTTCAGCTCGGCGAAAGTTGTAGGACCGTGGCGCGACGGCTGGGGTTTACGCTAGTTCAGAGCCATCGGATGATATTCCCCAAGGTTCCTTATCTGCACCCCCGGAATGGAAACCCCACAAAAGAGGAAAGGCTATTGGTCTTTCAAAAGTGACCGTTTTCAGATGCCTTGTTGCAAATGGATGCCATCAAATCCCAGAGCTTGGTGGTAACCTCCTGGCCTTCACCTATCTCCCCACGCCTCCATCGAAAGATTTGCCCACCTGTCATTGCGAAATTCAGTCCCCGCACGGCGGCGGATGCACCCGGATCGATTCTTCGGTTTCTTAGAGCTAAGGCGATCAAAGCCGCCAAAGGAGTGGATTGTTGGGCGTACAGACGAACGGGCGAGGCATAGACTTCCCGAAGTGTCGCGACCGCTTCAAAGACGCTTCGGATGGCATCCGAACGGCCGGCCTCGCAAGCAGCGAAGAAGAGAATCTCTGGTTCAAATTTGGCTAGCCAAAGACCGGCACTACCCCACGTGCAAAACTGATCGTTGGTCAACTGAATGCCGACAGCGTTGCTGTGCCCAACAACCAGAATGGAACGGAAACGGCCGTACTCCGCCAGCACTTCCGCTAGAGAAGCCCCCAGATCGCAATAAGCCGACGTTGGCACCAACGCGATCCGCTTTTTCGGGTACATCACCTTCAGAGCACCGACTGCTTGGCTGCCGAAATTGAGCGCCTGCCCGGAGAGCTTTTCCTCCTGGCACTCGAGGACAAGCAAATGAGCGCATGCCAACCTTTTCGTTCGCGTCTTGCTGACTTTCCTCGAATGAGTGGCTCTCATGCTCAAACCCAGAACACCCCGCAATCGCTCAGCACATCATTTTTTAGCCGAACGGCACATACACGAGGGGCTAGCACCAGTTCGTTCTCCGCGTCGTTCAAGGCTACATACAAACCAAGCGGGAATCCGGTTGTACCGACGATAATCAATAAAAACCCTTGCAGACTGTGCTTGGAGCGGATAAACGAGTCTCGTATGCTTTCCCGATCGTTGCGGGAGGGTTGAGGATTCGGCTCGGGATGCGTGTGCCAGTCGCCCACATAGTGCAATCGCCTTTTATGCCAGTGGTCGATCTCGGGTTGTTCAGCGGAGCGGTCTGGTACGTACAAAGTTCGAGTTCGAAAATCCGATCGCCGCGGTCCTGTGGCCCTTTCAATCACAACTTCTTTCAACGATAGCCGCGCAAACAACTGCCCTCCAGCCTCCACCGCCTCCGCTCCCTTTTGCTGATGTTTCTCGAAGTGTTTCAAGACGCCGGGGCTGATCGTCAGCAGCTGACTTGACCGGCCAACCTCGAATTCGAGAGCTCTTCTTCGACGGAACGTCAAGTGCATATCGGACAAGTCAAATCCTTGGCCCAAACCCGCTCTTCTAGGAATCCGCCGGCTTCTCGTTCTTCGCGGTTGCGAATCCAGTCCGCATTCCAAGAACCGCCCGCGGCCTCCAGCAGCGTCTTCGGCCCGGCCCAGATGCGATGCCTCGACCTCAATATTTTTCCCAACAGGCAGTCCAGAGCTAACGCCGAGGCAAGAGCCGTCGTCCAGGCAAGCTCGACCGGCCCATACGGCTGGTAAACAGCACCGCAAGCCGGTTCGCGTTTCGGACCGACGCTTCCCCATTCCGTGAGGATCGTCTTTGCGTCGCCGAGCCGCGAAAACTGACATTGCAAGCACGCATCATCTGGTTTGATCGCCACTGCGTGTCCCGCACAGGCGTGTGGCTCAGTCCATGAATACAGTATATTCGCCGGCCGCTTCCCACCGATATGCCATGCATTCAGAGCACTTTCCACAGACCACACACCTGTAGCGCATACAATGAGATCACAATCCACCAGGAGACTTTGTTCCTTCTGCAATATGACTCCAAATTCTTCTGTTCGACTATCGAAGCGGGCGTGAGGAAAACTAACAGCCAATTTCTTTGCAAGCTGCAAGGCCTTTCCAAAACCTACGGAATCGGCACCGAGCGGGTGACGACCAATGTTCGCCCAGGACAGGTTTTCCGGGTCGACGAGTAATACGTATCCCACTCCAGCCATCGCAAGTTGAGTTGCGACCGGGGCTCCGATCGCCCCGCAACCGATGATTACGACTCGGCGGCTCGCCAGAGCAGCCTGCCGCGTATCTTGATCGCGGCCATGAACCCACGCCGCGTCAGCGCGCTCCACAGCCGCTCGCGTAACTGGGGTCGAAGTGTTAAACAGTCGCTTTGCGACCAAGTCGCGGGGCGTGTGACCAGGACGAAATCCGGCCTCGATTGAATTAATGTGTCGGCCTATGACGTCCGACCTGTCGGTGTTCGACACAATCACCGCGCCCAGGCAGGGCCCGTTTTCGCTCATCGATCCAAATATCACGGGTATCGACCGCTTTTCTTTTGACGCCAACTCCAGAAGGAGTTCTGCTCCGCCGGCAGCGCGCGCCATCGCTTGCACGTCCGAGGACCGTTGTGGATATTGAACGGGAAGCGGAAGCTCATTCAGCCACAGTAGACAGGAGGCCTCGGTGTTATCGAACTGCTTTTGGTCTCCATAGAGATTCTTGAGCCATTGCAGGATGCTTTCTTCTGTCTCGCCCACGACAGCGAAGTGCCGCCCGCGCCAGATTCGCACCGCTCTCGATGGTCCTTGCGGGAGGAGGAGGCTGCGAATGGGAACGCCACCCGCTGGCATCGAGGCATTCCAATAGGAATAGAATTCCGTTCGAAAGTCTTCTCGATTGCTGCCACTCTCCGACGCACGGAGCAGCGGAAAGGCCATCTCCACCAAGAGCTGCCGGGCCATAAGTACCGGTTGTAAAGGATCGACCGTGAACGTTTCATCGCCCAAACACAATGCCCCATCCTTTTCAACGTGCGGCCACGTCAGAAAAGTCGGACCCCCGACCAACTGAAATCGCGGAGCCACAAACGGGAACAGGCCATCTACACAGACATTCATCTCCCGCTGCTCTTGAAGAGGTTGGATCGTCAAACGCCAGCCAGAAATGAAGTTGCGGCCGACAATTTGTGCCGCCTCTGCGCCGGGAATGCGGACGCCTCCGCATTCCCGGCAGAGAAAGTCATCAAGTTGCAGAATCGCTTGCTGCCGACGCTGCTCGAGCGACGGCACATCAAGCATAGCGTCGATTGCCTTCTTTCTTCACCGCAGCGGCTTGCGCCGCCCGCGCTCCGATCGCATCTACGATTCCGGAAGTCAGGATTGCGGGTGCGCCACTAACAGTCTTGGCGCCAAGTTCCTCAAAGCCGTCCTCGGAGACGTAAAATTCTAACGGCGCCGGACATTCGCTCGTCGGATATTCCCCTGTGCAGTAAAACGTTCCGTTTGCTCCCCGTGCGATCTTTTCGTACTCCCGTTTTGCTCCGTAGCACGGTGGATCGCAATCGTCATCCACAATGGGCAAGCTGCTCGCGACGATTTTGCCGCCCTTCCGGATTTGCGAAAGCGCCGAACGCGCCGCGGCCGAGATCGCCGCCTTCTCGCGTTTCTCGGACCAGCTGTCGTACGACAGCGAGTGCCAAGAGCAATGATGCGGAGTTTGCATTAAGTCATATTCCAAAACGGAAGGAAACTTCTTGTGCCTTTGCCAGAGGCGCTCCCAGATCGCGACTTCTGCATCGCCGCCGGTCAGGAAATGCCTCAACGTGCTCGCCAGCGGCTTTTCGCGTAACCCGATATTCAAGACTACGCTTGAGTGGTTCTTGCTCAGCACTTCTTCCTCTTCATCGTCGTCCACCTTGGGCAACGGCGCGAGAAGCTGAGCCTGAAAAAGGAGGTTGTGCGAACCATTGATTTTCGAAAATACATCATCAATTTTCACGAGGATTGGACCCAGATCGTCGGTCTTGCCATCCTCATCTTCGCCGAGTACCAAAACCCGATCTCCCTCGGCAACACCAACAAACTTCTTGTCCCGATTCACCTTCACGCGCCGTTTGGCCTCCGCCGTGAAGGCGAGAGCGTCGTCGCAAAGTTTGTTCAACTTGCCCGCGCGCCGGAAGACCATCGGCGAAGACCACAGTTCGCGGATGAAGATGCGCTTGTCGCTGTCCTTCTTTTTGTCGTCCGGATATGCATCCGGCGGACCAAGATAGAAAGGCTTGGTGATGCCGCGGCAGTGGTCCTGGTCGCCATGGCCGACTAGGAATACATCCACGTACGGCCGCCCTTTGCTGTCACGCTTGAGACGATCCCGGAGATCGGTCGCCACGTCGCGCGTCTCATCCTCCGCATCGTCAGCGGCCTCTCGAATGTTGCAATCGATCAATATCTTGGTTTCCGCATTGTCGGCGAGCGCGATAAGCGTCATATCGCCATTTCCAACGGGAAACAAAGTAACGATCGTCTTACGGTCCTTGCTCATACTCCCTCCACGTTGCATTTCAGAACTACGTTGAACTGCGACAACTTCGAGATTCCGCGTGTGTCTGAACCTCGGACCTCGAAACTCTACGCGCTGCCTTCTTCCGGGCGCCGCATCGTATCCTTCGCCACTCCTTTGGTGCCATCTCGCCTCGGACGTTTCACGGCGGCTCCAGGGACGGATTGCGCCCCCATTTGAACGTTCTCCGAAGCCGCCAATAGCCGTTCCGCATATGCCTCAGCCGCTCGTCGAACCCAATCCTGCGTGATCAAAAACCACCAACAAAGCAACAAGAACAAGTCCAATCCGGCCAGGACCGCATTTGCGGTGTCGATGTGTCCGGCGATTCGAACCGCTCGCACAAGGAGTGCTGCCTGGAGGAGCGTGCACACAAGACACAACCAAATCCCCAGCGTTCTCATGGCGAAAAGATTGCGGCGAAATCCGTAACTGATCAGTTCTTCAAACAGCAAACGAAAGAATTTTGTGTCCCTGGTGCGCTCCAGGAGGACGTTCGAATACGCCTCATAAAGCGAGTCTGCGGCGACGGGATCGGCCGCTTCCTCGGCCGGTGTCGGCATCCGTTTGCCCAGCAATGCCGCCGCTTTTTCGTGATAGCGTGCGCGCGTGTGCGGATTTAATGAAACGTCTCGGTGGCGCAATTTTGTAACACTCGGTTTCCCGCCCCAGCTTCGAAAGAGCTCCACCTGCTTCCTTACCCCAAAATCCCGCGTCAAATGAGCGAGCAGGTAAGTGAACCCCGCTGCCGCCAAAGGTCCAAAGAGCGCCCCAAGCATGATCGAAGACTTCAGGCCGTACCCAACAGCCAACGTCGCCAGCGGTAGTGAAACCAGCAGAGCCGGCTTGAGCCTCGCGTTCCGAGAGTATTCGTTTGAGAAATCCAGGTTCGCTTTGGTCATCCCTACTTTCACTCCGCTGATTATCTTGACTTTGCGACCACTTTCCGTGATATTCTCATCCCTGGCCTGGAACTCAGCCCCGGTTCTGGGAAAGGATGATACCGATTTTACCGTACTCGTACAACGGAAATGTCGTATCTTCCACAACGACGGCCCATATCCCTGTAAGTCCTTATGCCGTATGCACATAGCCGCGGCTCCCACCCTCAACAGACCATCTCTGTTACGGTATTCATTCGATTCCCGACCACTGAAAGGAGGCTCCCATGGAAAACTTCGGAGAGCGACTACGGCGCCTTCGGGGTGAACGTTCGCAAAAGGAGGTTGCAACTAAGCTCGGACTGCCCGTCACAACACTTTCTTCGCTGGAGAACCAAGACACAATTCCTAGAGGAGAGGTTCTCCAGAAATTGGCAGAGTACTATAAGGTACCAATCAATTATTTCTACAAATCGAGCCCGGCGCAAGTCAAAGCGAGCGACGCCGCCGTGGCTTGGGTTCAGCAGCTGCCCGCTTCTACAGAGACCAAAGCGAGCGACACTGCACTAGCCTGGGTTCAACAGCTCCGAGAACCTGCTCATGGCAAGGACACGGTCGCGACCCAATCAAATATTCAGCTCGATGAAAAGGACCTAGAGCGAATCGCAGATCGCATTAGACGGCGACATGGAAAAATTTCAACCCACAAGTGATACTGCGCAGATTCCTACGCGACAGGAAATTGTCGAGGCACTGCTCCAGGAGGCGGGCACTGCCGATCATCTACCCACAGACGAGGACAAGCTCCTCGGGTATCTCAAGCTAGAACAGCTCAGCTTCGATTTCATGCACGAATTAGACTTCCTGCCGGAAACTCAAAAACAGACATTGGATTTGCGCGCTGCCCTCAGTTTCAATGACCGCCTCGTCGCGACTCAATCTGGATTGAGTGACAAGCGGAAGCGCTTTGGCATATTTCACGAGATTGGACACTTCATACTTCCCGAGCATCGAAGTAAACTTTTCCTCGACGATGACGCCACGCTGAGTTGGTGGACGAAAGCCCGCATCGAGCGCGAAGCCAACGAAATCGCCGCCGAACTTTTGTTTCAGGGTAACCGCTTCACGGAAGAGGCGCTGAGCCTACCTACGTCCGTCCGAACCGTGACAGACCTGGCTCCAAAGTATGGAGCGTCGTACGAATCAGCGGTGCGTCGCTACGCGGAACGACATGCGCTCCCCTGCGCGGTCGTCGTCCTCAACAAACTCCGGCGAGACTCCGACGAAATGGAATTTGAAGACTCCGAATATAAAGTCCATTACACGATTACGTCCCCACCGTTCCGCAAAAGATACTTTTCCGCGCTAGAGATTCGGGGCGGTGGCACGATCAAGGGCTCTGAACTCTGCGGAAGAACCCGATGGTGGGGTGTCGATGACATTGTCGAGCACCGAATGACAGTCGGAGAGTGGCACTTCGAAACGGAGATATTTTCGAACGGGTATAAGATTTTTCAATTCGTGCTGCCTCCCAAGGCGGCGCTGAAGATCTAGGGTATCCGCCGCAGCATCTTCACCAATGGCGCAAGTCGAACAACTATTCAGCAAGCTCGACTCTGGCGAGCAGGCAGTTCAGTAAGCGATAAAACTGGGATAAAGGAGCCGCGCAATCACTCGCCTAAACCGAAATGCGAATTCCCCTAACTCCAATGCCGGTAAGAATCTGGCGGAGAGGGGGGATTCGAACCCCCGTTAGGGTGTTTATTCCCTAAAACGGTTTAGCAAACGGGTGATTGCGCCCTGGCTCGCTGGTAACTCGCTGACAACTAAAGACGCCGTTCGGCTCGCTCTGGGCGGTTTGGGCACGGTTGGCAGCTTATTGGGATAAATTGGGATAAAGGCTTTTACGGCCCGAGCCAGTTGGGGCGGCGATCCACATGGATGGTCTCTTTGGTCAAATTCCCAACTCTTCGAGCGTCTTGTCGGTCTTTCTCGGCACGTGGTTTGGCTATTAATTCGTTTAATACCTACTCATTCGCATCCTATATTCGCTTTATGTTCGCCTATATGGTACCTTTTCAAAACGGCGAGTTGGCAGCATGGTCCGGAGTATTTCTTGGGACGTGCTCATGGGCTCTGGTTGTGAAGCACTGGGTGAATTGCCGTAAGCAGAAGGTTCGAATGTAGATGAAACAGATAACAACTTCAACAAAGATTCTTGAATATGCTCCCTAAAGCTCCAGAAGAGGTGTAGATTCCTGATATAAAAGCGCCACTGATGCCGAGCACCCAACCCAAGAAGGTACAAGAGGAACTCACTTATCCGGAGGCAGAATTAGTCTTTGGGATCGTTTATGCGGCGGGTACGGACTACGCCGGTGTGCAATTGACGCTCGAAAACTACATCAAACGATTCGGATACAAACCACACGTAATACGCATAAGCTCGTTCATTGCCGAAATCGCAGAGAAAACCAACATCGGCGTGGCATACAAAGACACAACCGAATACGATCGGATCGACTCGTTAATGACTGCTGGGAATGAACTTTGCAGAATTGCTGAAGACGAAGCGTTTCTAGTCGCTGGCGCAGTGGCAGAGATTAGCCGGACCCGAAAATTTGCAGAGTCTCCCAAGACGCGTGAGCCCCTCCCCAAAGTTGCACACATCATCCTCTCTCTGAAGAGGCCGCAGGAAGTAGAACTACTGAGGGCTATCTATGGGTCAGGATTTTACCTCATTGGATTGTTTGCCTCGCAAAATGAGCGCCACCATTATTTAACAACGGATAAGAACATTCCTCGCAAAGAAGCAGCAGCGTTGATGTTTCGTGACGAAGATGAAGAGGCACCATTTGGGCAGCGATCTAGGGCCACGTTCCAGCTTGCTGATGTCTTCGTGGAGTTGCGTTCCGAAGGATACAAGAGACAACTAGAGCGTTTTCTGGACCTCATCTTCGGCAACCCGTACTTGACTCCCGAGCCCGACGAACACGCAATGTTTCTCGCTTATACAGCCTCTCTGCGCTCAGGCCAACTTGCACGTCAAGTTGGTTCTGCCATAAGGTCGGAGATTGGCGAGATCGTTGCGGTAGGCTGCAACGACGTTCCCAAGGCAGGAGGAGGGCTCTACTGGCCTGGCCCTGATGATCAACGCGATCACGTCCTCGGTTTTGATTCCAATGATTTTGAACAGGCGGCGATAGTCAGAGATGTTATCAGCAAGCTGAAACTGGGAATGGACTTTAAAGAAGCTCTGGATAAACTGAAGAACAGCCGTCTCATGGACATAACGGAGTTTGGGAGAGCTGTGCATGCAGAAATGGATGCTATTTTGTCGTGCGCAAGGTCTGGGACGAGCCCCATGCGTGGAACGCTCTTCACGACGACATTTCCCTGCCACAATTGCACTCGTCACATAATATCTGCCGGCATTCGGAGAGTTGTGTACATTGAGCCCTACCCTAAGAGTCTCGCTTCGAAACTGCACAAGGATTCGATCGACCTTCCAGGCACGACCGCTGTTGGGAAGCGCGATGGCAGACTGCGCATACCATTCGAGCCTTTTGTCGGGATCGGGCCCCGCAGATTCTTTGATTTGTTTTCGATGAAACTCAGTAGCGGATATCCGGTCAAACGCAAGAAGGAAAGTGGACGTCTTCGTCGTTGGAAACGCAGTGAGACAACCCCACGCGTTCAAATGCTACCCTCATCCTATACCCAACGAGAACAGCTTGCTGCCGACGGTTTTAAATTGACACTCGATAGATTCAAGGAGGAACAAAATGGAATCCAAAGGCTCCCATTTGAAAAACAGTAAGGACTATTGGGCCTATCTCGAAGAGAATCACAAAGAGGTATCCAAGTGGCCCACTTGGATGAGAGGGGAAGCTAGTCAGCCGCCAAAAGAGGATGAGTCAAACAAGGAAGAACTTGGCTGTGCTGGTGAACGAAAGAACGCAGCCAAAGCCTGAGCGGCACCGGCCCATAGTACGGCCGCGTCGCGCGTGCAGCCTGGTCGAGTTCACCGTTCAATCAGCTCTGCAAATGGACTGGACATCCCGCCCTCCTCCCGCAAAAAGGCGAATACGCCTACGCAGAGACTCGGTAAGACTGATTGCTTCGCTAAGAATCATCATGAGATCGTTCCAGTTCATCACAAAAAAGAAGGAGATTTGTCTCGCGTAACGGCGTCAATTGCTTGGGGCGTGACACCATTCACAGCGATGAATACTCCACGAGTGACCGTCGTTCCCGGGCAAAGTGAATGGCCAAATCTGAACAGAATCATCTCTTGGAACTGTGGGACAAGAACATTTGTCCATATTGCGGAAAGCATTTCCCGGAAACTCAACGTGTTGGGTCGGGACAGAAGACTAAAGGGGGGTTTTGTTCACTAGACTGTTACACCAGGTACTACGCCTTGGAATTGAGCGAACGGGCGAGGCACATACAAGACATTTCGGCCAGGGGTGAGACGTCCTGAATGCTTTGTGATTCCTTAATCTTCAGACTTGCCCTTCCCCATGAACAACGGGATGTGCCAGGCAAATTAGGGGAGGCAGAGATGACCCTCCCGGATGGAGTTGCCGAAGATTGAGCTCGTATCGAGTAGGATATTCACTTTTTATCCACAGCCAGAACGGACTAAATGAGGTAGATGCAGCTCCAACAAAGCCAGCATTTGCTAAACTTCTGTTGAAGAGTCTCTGCACTTGGTTGCGAGAGAGATTCTTGAAGGAAACAGGAGATTGCGAAAGCACGCAAGCGCGAAGGTGGGTTCGTACTCCATTTATCATTTTCTCGAGCTCCGCGGAGAGTGCGGGAAGGTTGCCACTCCTATGCCACAAACCAACCGTGCAAGTAGTGAGAGGTTCTTTTGATGCACAGTAACCACGTAAGTTTATTTCCGGACAACACCACCTCAAATGAACTTTTGTCCACAACCGGCACATTACCCTCGCAGACGATCCGGGAGCTCATAAAGAGTGGCAGGATTAGCTCGGCTGTCGAAATAAGCGATGAGCAAATTCAGCCCGCAAGCATCGATTTGAGACTCGGACCTGTAGCCTATCGTGTTCGAGCGAGTTTTCTTCCTGGGCAACATTCCACCGTTGATAAGAAAATTAAAGACCTTCAAATCGTGGAGGTCGATCTCTCAAAGCCCACGGTGTTTGAAAAAGGGTGCGTTTTCATTGTTCCACTCATGGAAGAAATATCCCTTCCGCCTGACACACTTGCCAAAGCAAACCCAAAGAGCACCACTGGGCGGTTGGATATCTTTACTCGGCTGATCACGGATTACGGTGCAGAGTTCGATTGGGTGCGTAAGGGATATACCGGAAAACTGTATGCAGAGGTTGTGTCCCGCACATTTGCCGTGACCGTTGTCGCAGGGACAAAGCTGAACCAATTGCGATTTATTCGTGGAACCCCACAATACACAGACAATATGCTTATGGAGTTAGATGAAAAAGAAACCTTGGTCTACGAAGAGGAAGACAATCCTGCCCAGGCCAATATCAAGGGGGGGCTTAGGATTTCCGTTGACCTGAAAGGCAGCGGCGAGCGGGACGTTGTCGCTCACAGAGCCAAAAAGCATGCGCCAGTGATCGACCTAGGTAAGAAGAACTTCTATGAGGAATCTGAGTTTTGGGATTCCATATATGCGACACCTTCCGGTGGCATAATTCTTGATCCTGGCGACTTCTATCTATTGGCTTCACGCGACAAGGTCCGCGTCCCACCAACGTTTGCTGCCGAGATGGTACCTTTTGATCCTTCCATTGGAGAGTTGCGAGTCCATTACGCAGGCTTCTTCGATCCCGGTTTCGGATACGGCTCCAGCGATATCCGGGGAACCAAGGCGGTACTTGAAGTCCGAGCGCATGAGGTTCCGGTCCTCATCGAAGACAGACAAGTCATATGCCGACTTGTCTATAGTCCGATGATGGGAATTCCTGACAAAGTCTATGGCGCTTCGATTGGCTCGTCGTATCAGAAGCAAGGTGCGATGCTAAGTAAGCAGTTCAAGAGACTCGAGTAGAAGATGCGCTTCCGCAGCGCTACGATCTTCAATCTCCGCAATGGCCGGCCCCAAGAAACAATTCGAGGTTTACTCCCGGGACAAAGAAGAGCAATCCCAAGAGTGAACCCCTCTTTGATACAAAAGTGTGGCGCATCACACCCGGCCTCAAAGGACCTAGATCTTCGCGTGCTTTGTCGGTGACGCATTCCAAACAGTCGTCGAAGCACGCCGCCACTTCTTGTTCACACTGCGCGAGGCAGATCATCCGGCAGACCAATTCGGGCATAGCGCGAAACCCCTGCCCTGTCACCCATGCCTACAACCCCGCATGCCGGGCACCTCTCGTCTCGCTTCACGGCTCTTGAAACAACGCGCTGCTCGATCATGTCATAAAAAACATACTGCTGGGCGCCGCGGAACCCTGTCAACAGCGCAAGGAATTCCGTTACCGCCAACGACGCCACTGTGCCATTCAACGAGATGACCGCCGGTTCAGGAACGTGAGCTGTCGTTCGCCAAAACTCCATGTCAGCCAATTTCATCCTTGTAACATGTTAAACGGCCTATTTGTATGTTATTGATTTCAAATGCGCTCCTAATTTTGACGAGGCACAGCAGTATCGGTGTTGGAGGCTGCGGGGCTCGTGCGCGCCACGCGGCGCGAAACGCTCGTTTGGACACTCGACCTCTATCGCCGAGGGCGCGACATCTAACATACTCCCGAAGCTGGCGGCGTCCGGCTTAAACGGCCTATCGCCGCGGTCATGCCAAGCTCGGGAGTGATGCAGTTGCCCTCTTTGTCGAGGTGCCGTTCGACGCAAGGTTTCTAGCGTAGCCGGCCATAGACAGCCACTGCCCCACGACTCAGTTGCGCCACATTGACGTGCCTCTTGAAGTCTGTGCCAGTCCAGCCGATGAACATCTTGCCTTTGAATTCGCACAGGCACGGGCCATTCGAAGCGGTGTCGTAGAAAGTGCGCTTGTAGTTCGGGGACGCCAGAAACTCAGAAGTGCTGCCACTCTCCGAATGCAAGAGGTTGAGCAGTTCGTTTCCTGATCCGGCCCATGAGAAGTAGGGCACATGATCGCTGGCGACCGCCATCGTCGGATGATGCCCACTTGTGTCACCCAAGGTCACCTTGTTGACCCACGTGAGGCCGCCGTCGCTCGACTCAAGGAAGTTCAGGCGATTGGCACTGTCGGTTCCATTCCACATCAGGACAAGCTTGCCCGGTAGGATGGCCAGAGCGGGCTCGGTGGGGCTCGTTTCGTTCAGAGTGCGCTTGTTCTGCCAGGTGGCTCCGAGATCGCCGGAAGACGTGATGTTTAGCCGGCCGTCCGTCCCCGTCCAGGCAAGAAATAGGCGGCCGTTGAACATCTGCAGCGCGGGTCCGCTATTGCTCTGCTCATTCAAGGTGTGCTTGTTGCTCCAATTGTGAAGCGTCGCGTCTTCGGTGGACATAATGTTCAGACTGTGCGCCGAATCGGTTCCGGTCCAGCCAATGAAGGTGCGGCCGATAGGCGGCGCGCCTCCGTCGAACGCCAAGGCCACCGCGTTCGGTGTGGTCTCATTGGCGATGGTGACCTTGCTGCTCCAATTCAAACCATCGGCCGAGAGGATCACGTTCAGGTGGCTGGGGTTATCCGTGCCGCTCCAACCGAGAACCAAATCATGATCGTTTCGGTTGATGATGGCCGGACCGCCGAGCGCCGTCTCACCGAGGGTTACTTTGTGGGATAAGCCACCCATCGTTGCGACGTACACCCTACCGTTAGCGACCGTGGGCGGGCAGAACTTTGCGAAGTTGCCGAAATCGTCGCGCACGCGATTGTCCCGGCTCTTCCAGGTCTGGTTCATCGTGCGGGCGTCGAAGGCACGCAGAACACCCTCACCGATTTTCTGGTTCAGGTCCGCTGACCAGGGATGGGTGGCCCACAAGATGCCGTCTTGTCCGCCATTCGCGGAAACAGTCAGAAAGCCGCCGGGCATACCAGGAGCGCCACCGGGGAAATTGTCGGGCGCCGCGACCGAGGATTTCGCCACCGGATTGTGGTTTATCTGGTTTCCCATCAACTCGAAGGCCTTGCATTGATCATTCTCGGTCCAGACGTAAATTCGTGGGCCATCCGGCCCGTCCCAGAACACTGGTGAGCCGTGGATGTGGTGATTCCCGTCGGTCACGCTCGCCGGAATCTTGTCTAATACGTGATCGCCATTGGGATCGAAACCACCAAGGTGGTTCATATCCATCAGATATAGGAATGCTTCTTTTCCGCCCCCGATGATCATGTTCATTCCCGGAATGGCCAGGAGCCCGCCCGAACCAAGGTCTTTGTCTCCGCTGTCCAGTTGTCCGTTGTTGTGCGGCGAAAAGAAATCCAGGCGCTTTAGGTCCGGACCCAACTTGAGCGCGCAGTCGCCAAAGTTGCCGCTGGCGGGATCGAAGTCACCATTTCCCGTCATGAAATACAAGTTGCCATTCTCGTCGGTCGCCGGGCCCTGTCCAGCCATCCAGATGCCGCCTTCGCCTTGATCCCCGCCGGGCTGCGGCGAGGAGCAGAATGTGTTCACCGGTGTCAGCGTATCGGCGTCGAAGCTAAACACCCAGCCATGGTATGGCTTCTGGATATCACCATAACTGGCAAACGCCACGTAGATATTGTCCTGAGACAAGAGGAGCGCCGAACGCTGGATCTGCTTGTGACTCACAAATACGGCACGGCCAGAGTTTCCCGTAATGGTCGTGGGAGCGTGCCATTGGTTGCCCGTTGAAAGATCGAGCATCCAGAGCTGATGAACGATCGACCCGTCTCTCGGCTGCTTCGAGGTGGTTACAAGATAGATGGCATTTCGATCGGTATCGATTACCGGCGTGGAAATAATGCCGATCTCCCACTCAATGTCGCGGTAGCCTCCATCGCCAATGTGCGGATCAGGCAGTTCGATGGACACAGCAAGTCGTACCTGCCAAAAGGGCGCCTGCGGGGCATCGGCATCGAAGGCGGTCACTTGGTTGTGCATCGTCGCAACGTACAGTACGTTACGACGCTGTCTGTTGATAAGCACATTGGGGACAAACAACGGCTGGGCGTAAACGGAACCGACGACCGCCAGCTCGAACAGTTTCCCAAAGTTCGCGACTTTCACGTTGCTTGGCTTGAGGATCGTCTCGCCGAGATTGGCGCCGCTGCGACGATTGTCGTTATGCTGCGTAACGATCACGGTTCCTCCTTGGCTACGATGCTGGCGATCTCGCCCGGCGATTGCCTCGTTGGCTCCCGCAATTGGTTTGGAACCTAACGCACCTTATTTTTTAAGCTCCACAACGATTACTTCCTGATGCGCACCCTTCAGGTTCTCGACATGATGCTGGGAACGATCTCTCCAGACCACCTCGCCCGCTTTCCGTGTAAGCTCTTCGTGTTTGCCGCTCTCTGTGCGTCGGACATGTCCGTCGGTAAGGTAGATCACCAATCGGTCCTTCCTAGAAGTTTGGGGGTGCCGTTCCCGTGGACCATGCTTGATGCGCAGAACCCTGACTCGCTCATTTTCAAACTCCACTGTTGTCCCCATACCGCACCTCCTTCTGTCGTTGAAAGGCAGGTTTCCATTTTGCGCCACGCGGATAGCGGGCATTGTACACGTATCAGAACAGTTTTAGGTAAAGACATGGTAAGGTACCTACACACTACTGCAACGCGGAACGGTATCTCACGAAATTCTGATGCCGTATGCACCTTCCCGGGGCTGCACCGTTGAATCCATCAGCGAACTTGGTAATCGCGGTCTGATCGGGTTCGATGGGGAAAACGAGCAGGAAGCCATGAAGCGATTTTCACGGATCGTCGCGATTCTATTCGTCACGAGCGGGCTGTCTTCGGCCAGAGGGCAAGCGCCGCAAGGTAAATATGACGTCCTCACGCAGCACAACGACATATACCGAAGCGGTATATATGCTGGCGAAACACTCTTGCGCCCCAGCAACGTCAGTTCCAGGAGTTTTGGCAAAATCTTTGCCCGTCGTGTCTTGGGCCAGATTTGGGGACAGCCATTGTACGTTCGCGGCGTTCCGGTCAAAGGCCGGTTGCGCAACATGGTGTACGTTGCAACCTCCGAGAATAGGGTCTATGGGTTCGACGCGGATGATCGCTCCCCCGACGAACGAACAACGCCGCTTCTGTCCGCATCCCTGGGGGATCCCAAGCCGATTGGTCAACTTGATTTCTACACAATCCTTCCGTCCAACGGGACCACCAGCACTCCGGTCATCGACCTCGGCACCCCGCCCGATCCCGGCAAGGGAACCCTTTACGTCGTTGCAAAATTGAAACAGGACAACAAGTTTCATATTTTCGCTTTGGATCTGCGCTCGCTCGCCATTCGACCGAATGCGGCAGGACAACCGACGGACGTGATTGTCGAGGGGACGGCGCGTGGCCAGCGAGACGGGAGCACCACGACGGTGTCGTTTGGCGACTCGGACCATCTGAATCGACCCGCGTTGCTAATCTCCAAAAACCATTTGATCGTCGCCTTTGGGAGCGGCCCGAATGGCGACTGGGACGCACCCAAAACCAACTATCACGGTTGGGTCATGTCCTATTCCCTCCCCAGTTTGGTGCAAACCGGAGTTTTCATTAGCACGCCAAGCACAGACACAGGAATGGGGGGTATTTGGCAGGCTGGAAGCGGCCTCGCCGCGGATGACGAGGGCAATATCTATTTCACGACCGGAAATGGCCGCTTTCAATCCACGCATGATCTGCCGGATCTGGCGAATGCCTTTGTCAAATTGGCAAACCGCGATGGCGCGCTTCGTCTCGTGGATTGGTACTCGCCGCCGTCCCGCGACATCTTAGAAGCCTGTGATTTGGACCTTGGATCCTCAGGACCAAGCGTGATTCAGGAGGCCGGCAAGGTGCTCGGGGCGGGAAAGAGCGGCATTCTCTATGTGCTCGATAAAGAAAACATGGGGAAAACCGATAAAGGCTCTGATCAAGCGGCGTTGTTGCGCAATTGGCGAGGCGTGCCCGATTGCACCACCGGGCAATGTTTCCGCATCGCGGAGAACCAATACGAATCCCAATCCAAGCAGGTCTGTGACATGAGCGGCTTTCCGTTCGAGAAACCAGGCTTGAATGGGGACAACCAGTGGCAGCATGTCAATAACAGCTATCCGCATGTACACGGGTCTCCGGTGGTCTGGAAGTTGGGAGCCAAAAACTTCAATCTGTACGTCTGGCCGGAGCAAGATTTTTTAAAGGCGTACCATTTCGACGGGCAGAAGTTTGCGCGCGATCCGATCGGTTCGTCAGCGCCTTTGGCCGGCGCCATGATGAGCATGCCCGGTGGCATCCTGTCTCTTTCCTGGGACGGAACCAACACTCACACAGGCATCCTTTGGGCGTCGCGGCCAGATCCAGACCCCTGGCAATACGGCGTGGGCAGTCCGTTTATCTCCGTCTTCCATGACCAACAACATTTTGTGTTTCGAAACAGAGACGGGGAGATTTGGGATTCCTTCTACATCCGAGGCGCCAACCGGTGGCGCTTCATCCAGATCCCCACCAAGGACAATCCGGCCGCCAGTGACATTTTCGTCTCGGTTTTCCACGATGCCGACCAGCAGCATTTTGTCTACACCGACAGCGCTCGAAACATTTGGGATTCCTTCTACCGAAGAGGGGATGACAAATGGCTTTTTCAGTCGATCGAAACGCACGGGCATACACCTGCAGGCGCGATTTTCGTGTCGGATTTCGACGATCAACAGCATTTTGTGTGGAAAGACGGATCGGGACGACTTTGGGATTCCTTCTATGCCCAGGCCGATGACCAATGGCAGTTCCAGGAGATCAACACGAACGGGCACCTGGCGGCGGGAAACGTATTCGTGTCGGTTTTCCACGATGCCGACCAGCAGCATTTTGTCTACACCGACAGCGCTCGAAACATTTGGGATTCCTTCTACCGAAGAGGCGACGACAAATGGCTTTTTCAGCCGATCGAAACGCACGGGCATACACCTGCAGGCGCGATTTTCGTGTCGGATTTCCACGATCAACAGCATTTTGTCTGGAACGATGGATCCGGAAGACTTTGGGATTCCTTCTACGCGCAAGCGGATGACAACTGGCACTTCCAGGAGATCAACACGGAGGGGCACCCGGCTGCGGGAAATCTATTCGTCTCGGTCTTCGGTGCCGCCGATCAGCAGCACTTTGTCTATACGGACAGCGCGGGGGATGTCTGGGACTCTTTCTACATACGAGGCGACGACCTCTGGTCCTACGCACAGGTCAACACGAACGGGCATCGACCGGTTGGAGGGATCTTTGTCTCCGATTTCTTCGATCAGCAGCATTTTGTGTTTCCGGATGGCGGGGGCATCGTGTGGGATTCCTTCTACGCACAGCAGGGCAACAGCTGGCACTTCAACAAAATTCAGAATACGTTTGACTGCAGCATGGGTGCGTCCATGAACGAACTGGACCTGACGCGGAACGAGGCACCATGCAACGCCATCAACAAGATCGTCCGCGGATATTTGGAGGCTTTCGACGCCACGCCTCGAGTGAACGGACAGCTCAGCGAGCTTTGGAATAGCAAAGAGGACCGGAGGAACGGCGTATGGTTTGCCAAAGGAAGCCAGCCGACCATTGCGGACGGCAAGGTATTCCTGGCCGAATTTCCTGCGCCGATCCCGGGAAAGGATTGGAGCGCGAGCGACGCGTTCGGGCGGCTCGTCGTGTACTCCACACGGCCGGCGCAGGTGCCTTCCAACCAGCATCCCAGTCCCAACTACTAAATGACGCCTCAGACGACCAACATTCGCTGGCTCCTCGCAAGCTGGTTCTTCATCCTCAGTGCAGTCGCCTTCCTCGCCGCGTTAACCTTTCCGTTGCGAGGTAGTAGCGGCCCTTGGTAGGTTTGCGGCCTTGCCCGGCGATAGGCTCAAAGGCGTAGCGGCGATCACCGTTCTTCTGGCGCACATAAAGCGTGACGGTCTGCAGGTGTCGCATGTGGCTGGTGTTCTCCTGAATGTACAAAAATAGTCACAGTTAGTCACACGCGCCACAATGGAGAGTGGTGGGATACGAACCCAGTCTCTTTGAGCATCCTGCCATGATTTCACCAACTTGCATGAAACCAGCATAAACATTGGCGATTTCTACGGTCTCGTCTGTTTCAACTCCTTCAACTCTTCGCATAATTAGCATCAATTTCGGCCCAAAACAGACACCAAAGACACCAAGAGCCTCGGATCGAAAGGATCATCCTCTGGAAAGTTGGCAGGGGGTCCCATTACGCAGATTGCGCTTGTGATCGCCGTGGCTGGGACTAAGGCTGGCCAAATCCTTCCGTGGTTCGATTTTCCGCCGCTTGGGAATTGTGGAGCATTCGGTTCTGAGCCGAAAGCTTGGGCAGTACATGATTTTGAGTGTCGAGACGCTTTTTTTGCGTTCGTATTGTGTCTGTTGCTAACCACTTCGTGTTCTTGCCAAAGTCACCGGTCATTTGGATCACGTCGCCGAACATCTTGGCGGCAGGGAGCACGAGGAATGACCATCGGCTGACTGCGAACCACTTGGCACCAACTGCAAACGTAGCCGTTTCGCAGTTCCGCAGAGTACACGGCGATTCGAATTGTGTCTTCCATTTCTCAGCACCGACCTTTCTTTGGACTGCATCAATCTGAACAAGAGAGCGGGACAGAGAGAGGAGGAGCGCGACAAAGAAACACGGACCCGCGCTCGTATCGCACTACCGTTTGCTATACCAAGCGGACCAATCAGCGGATGGCATTTCGCGTGCACGAAGTCCCTTCGATCATTTCTGGGTCCTCCCCGATGTTGCCCCCGGACCGGGCTGACCGTTACTAAGTCTAGCGTTTCACGCGTGGTCGGCAGGAAAAGCGCGTGCAACTCAAATGGTACAGCGGAAGAAGTTCTCCCAATCTGGCACTTCTGGGAACTTCCTTTCACGTAAAACGACCCTTCCGGTCATAGTTCAACCTGTGGAGGTCAACCCCAATGGATGAGGAGCCCAAATTGAACCCAAGCGCGAGGCAGGATTGCCGGAAGTTCGAAGTGCGCTGTCATGCAGGAACTGCGGGACATCTTGAAGTTGCCAGCGATGCGGCGTCTGTAAAGATTGGGCAGCGGATTCGCAGAGAAGGAAAAGAAGAGTTCTGGGGCTCCTTGCTCGTTGAGTGTAAGGAGCAGAACGATGGATCGTTAACGGTTGAGGTAGTGGTTTTCCATCCTGACTGGGACGAGCCCTTGAGAATCGCCTCCATTCAATCCAATCCGTCTGCCGGAAAAGTAGAGGGGGCAAGTCTTCGATTTGACTTCGAACAAAAGCGGTTGTGACCGTTGAAGATACAAATCTTTTTACTTCTGAACCCCGGTCGGCTGGCGAGAATGGCTCTCCGGGCCACTCTGCCATTTCTTTTGTCCCCCGACACGGCCGCAGTTCTTGAAGGTATCTGCTTTCAGTTAAGAGATCTGCGTCAGTCGAAAGCGTAGGTCGCGCTCACAATATGCGCTTTGTAGGCACAGTTTTGACCCGTGTTGCTCTACCGTCCTCATGGATCTACGCGGTCTTCTGTTCATTGGCTTGCCACTCCTCGGCTCTCTGAGGCCAAGCTTTTGCCCAAAAGCTGGCGACACTGGCTCCACGGTGAACCCGACCCAAAGAAAACAAGCTGAGTCACTCGTTTTTGTTGGACTCGGTTACGTTCGGAAGCACAATTCTATTGTTTCTTGTTCCACAAGTCCCAAAAGAGTTTTGCCGTGGCTGGCCCATGCCCCGCATAGTGGTTGTTGCTGAACGCGAAAATTTTCAAGACTTTGGTGTTGCTCACCAGCGATTTGAATATGTCAACCCAATTCTTCAGATCACTAGTACGGTCGATGATGGCCTTATCCCAAGTTGTCGTTTGTTTTTCGATGCCTTTGCGGTCTCCAAGCCAGCGAACATAGGCGAAGTCCGCTGTAACCAGATCGAACTCTTTTTTCATCTCCCATGGTCGCGGCATAAACGATGTGTCGGTCAGAGCCAGCGCGACGTTGTGTTCACGGAGCATGTCCACAAATTTGGCATCGAGCCAGGTCTTGTTTCGAATCTCGATTACAAATTTATGGTCGGCAGGAAGCTTCTTCAGGAAGGGTGAGAGCACACCGAGAAAACTATCTTGTTTCGGGAATTTCCAGCGGTCGAAAGACGGAAACTGAAAGACCATTGGACCAAGCTTTGGACCGAGAATATCCATCGTTTTCACGAACTCATCGAATTCAGAATCGCGATCCACTAGCACTTTTTCATGAGTAACGACCTGCGGAATTTTGACGCTGAATAAGAAGTCCTCGGGAGTTCGGGTTGCCCAATTGTTGACCGTACTAGCAGAAGGGCAACCGTAGAAGGTAGAGTCCACTTCGACCGTGGCAAATTGGGTGGCGTAGTAGGAAAGGAAATCGCGTGACTTCATGCCGGGAGGATAGAAACTGCCTTGCCAACCGTTTGCGGTGAAAGCGGAAGTGCCGAGAAGAATTCCCGGCAGAGAGTACGGGCGCTCGATCTTTAGCTGACTTGTAAGTTCAGCCGTCTTGTCCAACTTCTCCATTTCGAAGAGAGTTGGATTGCGAATCGGAGTGACCTTTGGACGCTTGTCTGCCATGTGGCCGGATTCTAACCTGCGAGCGGTAGCATGAGCGAATCGAAGAGCATAAGCTGGAAGAGGAACTGAAACGATGGCAGGAGGAAGCGCCCTAAGTCAACGGACAGGTTTCTTCATAAGGTGTTCTAAGCGTTCGAAGGTGTTTAGGTGACCGCAAATTTTGGCAGCCTCTGGAAGCTCATCCCGTGCGATACCTATTTGCGAAATGTCTCTGGCGAGTTGGCTATATATCCTGCTGTACGTGGGGTCTCCTTTGGGCGTGCCTTTCTTCTCTTGCTCATTCAGCGCGAGTTCTAGGCCCCTGAAATACTCGGCAACTTCACGCTGAGTTTCCATCGCCATGCCTCTCGTCGTGTCGATAATTACTTTGTCTCACGTTGTTGTTTGTTCCTCTATTTCTTTGGGATTGGATTAACTCAGCTTGATTACATTACCAGCCTGCTGTCCTTTTGGACCTTGGACAATTGCGAATTCAACCGTGTCCCCTTCGTTCAGGGTTTTGTGTCCCTCGGCTACGATTGCCGTGTAGTGGACAAATACATCTTGACCGCCATCGCGCCCGATGAAGCCGTAACCTTTCTTGTTATCGAACCACTTGACCATGCCTTCCATCACAGCACTACGCACTGCAACTCACTTCATTTACGGCGGCTACGGAATCACCCGCTTGCGATCCGGCCCAAAGATCGGGCTGCATACTCGACGGCGCTTCGCTCATCTGTCCTCCGTTCATTTTGTCCGGCACGGTCTTCGCCAATTAAGCGACGACACAGAATGTGAACACTTGTTCAAAGGGGCCAAAATCGGTAGGGCCGAGTGCTGGTGGGAATTGAAGCATTGTGCACCTCTTGCTGGGGGGGACATTACGAAAAAGGCTCGTGGATGTCAATAAGCACACAGCCTATCGTCTCTATGCCTATCGTCTGTATCGTTTGGGGGTTCGTCGAACTACGTGCGGATTCCCCGAAACAGTTCTCCGGGTTTGACCTTCAGGGCCTTGGCGAGCTTCACGATTGTCACGAGGGACAGATTTCGCTTACCTCTCTCAATTGCCCCCACGAACGTAACGTGCAACC
>WNFR01006423.1_pt1 | contig 26365 bp, 20 predicted proteins | sample 5400221 | NCBI WGS metagenome assembly WNFR01 (sample SAMN13153357, study PRJNA577476) | soil metagenome | isolation source: 40 cm soil under Madrone tree | place: USA:California | collected 2016-06-14
TCTCCTCACGCACCGCCTGCTCGTCGATGCCGGGCGCGAGACGCAGGGCCGCCCGCTCGCGCAGTGTCGCCGGCACGTGCGCCACCAGCGCATCGATCGACTCGGCGCCGATCGCCGCCAACATCGCACGCACATCGTCGGGCGTGTGCGGCGTGAATCGCATCGCTACGCTTTCTCCTTCGCGATGAACTCGCCGTACTGCTGTGCCGTCATGAGGCCGTCGATCTCGCTCTTGTCGGCGAGCGTCACGCGCACCATCCACCCTTTGCCGTACGGATCTTCGTTGATGACCTCGGGATGATCCGCGAGGGCGCCGTTCACCTCGTTGACGGTACCGCCGACGGGCGCGTAGACGTCGCTGACCGCTTTGACGGACTCGACGACGCCGAGCGGCTTCGAGCGCTGCAACGTCGCACCGACCGCGGGCAGCTCGACGAACACGATGTCGCCGAGCTCCTCCTGCGCGAAATCGCTGATGCCGATCGTCGCGGTCGTGCCGTCGACGGCGACCCACTCGTGCTCCTCCGAATAGCGTAACGACTCCGGGATACTCATGCTCACCTCCTCTGCGATCGTTTGTAGAACGGCGTCGGCACGACGACCGCGGGCACGGCGCGGCCGCGGATATCGACCGCCACGTCGGCGCCGAGCGTCGCCTGCGCGGTATCGACGTACGCGAGCGCGATCGCCTTGCCGAGCGTCGGCGACTGCGTGCCGCTCGTCACACGGCCGACCTCTGCGCGGTCGCGAGTGGTGTCCGCACCAGCCGCGCCGCCGGACGTGACGACGAGGTAACCCTGACGTGCGATGCCGGGCGCGCACAGCTCGATGCCGACGAGCCGCCGCGCGCTGCCCCGCTCGCGCTCGCGGCGGAGCGCGTCGCGGCCGAGGAAGTCGTCGCCGTCGAGGGCGACGAAGCGCGCGAGCCCGGCCGCGAGCGGCGTCGTCGTATCGTCGAGCTCGTGGCCGTAGAGCGGCAGCGCTGCCTCGAGGCGGAGCGTGTCGCGCGCGCCGAGGCCGATCGGCTCGAGACCGTCGCCCTGCCCTGCATCCAGCAGCACGTTCCACAGCCGCTCGGCATCCTCGGCCGCGACGTAGAGCTCGAAGCCGTCCTCGCCGGTGTAGCCGGTGCGTGAGATCAGCGTCGCCCGATCGGCGACGCGATCCTCCACGAAGCGGAACGACTTCACGCCCGCGAGCGGCGCGGCGGTGAGCCGCGCCAGGATCGCCGCAGCGCGCGGCCCTTGCAGCGCGAGCAGCGCGGTCGCGCCGCTGCGATCGGTGATCGTCGCGCCGCCGGCGTGCTCCTCGATCCACATCAGGTCCTTCGCGGTATTCGACGCGTTCACGCAGAAGAAGTAGCGCTCGGTGCCGCGGCGGTAGAGCGTGACGTCGTCGACGACGCCGCCGTCGGGACGGCAGAGCAGCGTGTACTGCACCTGCCCGTCGACGAGCTTACGGACGTCGTTCGTGGTGAGCATCTGGCACGTCGCGCCCGCACGCGGGCCACTCACCTCGATCTCGCCCATGTGACTGACGTCGAAGAGACCGGCGGCGCCGCGCACCGCACGATGCTCGTCGATGATGCCGCGATACGAGACCGGCATCTCCCAGCCACCGAACTCGATGAGCTTCGCACCGAGGCGACGGTGCGCATCCCAGAGCGGCGTCCGCCGCGACGCCGCGTCGGCGGTCATACGGAAGCGCTCGCGCCGGTGTCAGGCGTGCTCATGCGGACGCGCTCGCGCCGACGCTCGCGGGGTACGCGCTCGCCTCCGCCGCCGCGGCCGTATTCGCGAGCAGCATCGCCACGGTCATCGGTCCGACGCCGCCCGGCACCGGCGTGATCCACGCCGCACGTTGCCGCGCGGCCGTGAATTCCACGTCGCCGACGAGCTTTCCTTCGGCGGTGCGATTGATGCCGACGTCGATCACGACCGCGCCGTCACGGATCCACTCGCCTCGCACCAGCTCGGCGCGCCCGACGGCGGCGACGACGACGTCCGCGGCGCGCACGACAGTACGGAGATCGCGCGTCCGCGAATGACACAGCGTCACGGTCGCATGCTGCTCGAGCAGCATGAGCGCAATCGGCTTGCCGACGAGGTTGCTGCGCCCGACGACGACGGCATGTGTGCCGCGCAGCTCGAGACCCGTCGCCGCGATGAGGCGCATGATGCCGAGCGGCGTGCACGGCCGCAACCCTGCACGCCCGGTGAGAAGGCGCCCCTGGCTCGCAATCGTGAGCCCGTCGACGTCCTTGGCGGGCGCGATCGCCTGAATCACCGCGTCCTCGTCGACGGTGTCGGGCAGCGGTAGCTGCACGAGGATACCGTGCACGTCCGGACGCGCGTTCAGCTCGTCGACGAGCGCCACGAGCTGCGGGGTCGTCGCGTCGGCGGCAAGCCGGTGACCGAACGAGCGCATGCCGAGCGCGGCGCAGCCCTTCTCCTTCGCGCCGACGTACACGCGCGACGCGGGATCGTCGCCGACGAGCACCGTGGCCAACCCGGGAACGATGCCACGCTCGGCGAGCGCGGCGACGCGCCCGCCGACCTCCGCGCGCACGCGCTCCGCTACCGCCTTGCCGTCGAGGATCTCGCCCATGCGCGCCATCGTCCGAGAGGCGTCTCTATATATCGCAGTCGGTCGTTGTAAAGCTGACGGTTGTAAGTAGCATGCGTGCATGCGGGTCGGCGTCCCGAAGGAGATCAAGGCGGACGAGAATCGCGTTGCGCTGACGCCGAGCGGCGTCGCGGCGCTCGGCGCGCACGGCCACGAGGTGACGGTCGAGCACGGTGCGGGACGCGGCAGCAGCATCGACGACGCGGCGTACGTGGCCGCCGGCGCACGCCTCGGCGACGTCGACGCCGCGTGGGCCGCCGATCTCGTTCTCAAGGTGAAGGAGCCGGTCGTCGACGAGTATCGTCACCTCCGCCCCGAGTTGATCCTCTTCACCTATCTCCACCTCGCCGCGAACGAGGCGCTGACGCGCGTCCTCGTCGAGCGCCACGTGCGCGCCATCGCGTACGAGACGATCCAGCTCGACGACGGCGCGCTGCCGCTCCTCGCGCCGATGAGCGAGGTCGCGGGAAAGCTCGCCGTCCAAGCCGGCGCGTGGTGCCTGCAAGCAACGAACGGCGGGCGCGGCATACTCCTCTCGGGCGTCGCCGGCGTGCGGCCCGCGAAGGTGGTCATCCTCGGCGCCGGCATCGCCGGGACGAGCGCCTGCCAGGTCGCCGTCGGCGTCGGCGCCTACGTCAGCATCCTCGACGTGCAGCCGGCGAAGCTGCGCTACGTCCACGATATCCTCGGCGGCCACGTCACGACCGTGATGTCGAACCGCGCCAACATCGAGGAGGAGGTGCGCAGCGCCGACCTCGTGATCGGCACCGTCCTCATCCCCGGCGCCAAGGCCCCGAAGCTGCTCTCGCGCGCGCTCATCGCCGCGATGCGCCCCGGCTCGGCATTGGTCGACGTCTCGATCGATCAAGGCGGCTGCTCCGAGACGTCGCGCCCGACGTCGCACCGCGACCCGATCTACGTCGAGGAGGGCGTCGTCCACTACTGCGTGACCAACATGCCCGGCGCCGTCCCCCACACCGCGACGTACGCCCTCACGAACGCCACGCTCTCCTACGCGCTCGCCCTCGCTGACCGCGGCTTCGAAGACGCGATCGACGCCGACCCCGCGCTCCGCCGCGGTGTCAACGTCGCCGGCGGCAAGATCGTCCACCCCGGCGTCGCCGCGGCGTTCACCTCCTAACGAGCGAAGAGAATCCCTTTTGTGTCGTGGCGGCGCGGGTGCGGCGGCGCGGCGGGTGGCTCCGCGCGAAGAGCGCTCGCACAGGGCACCGGACACGGTTTAGATCTTCCGTATTGCGAACCGCAGAACTCCAAGTGGCTCACTCTTTATGCGCGCTCCGCCACCCGCCGCGCCGCCGCACTCATGACACGGCGATCAAGAGGGATTCGCTCCGCGCGTCGTCTGCCGCTCGACGGCGCATGGCGTGCCGGGGCGCGCAGTCGGCGAAGCGCGCATAAAGAGCGAGCCACTTGGAGTTCTGCGGCTCGCAATACGGAAGATCCACTTCGTGTCCGGTGCCCTGCGCGAGCGCTCTTCGCGCGGAGCCGACTGCGCGTCTCGGCACGCCACACGACGACGGGTCGCGGTCTTCGCGCGCAACGCGACTCCGCCTCATCCCCGTGGCGGTCACGTTGCGGCGTTACGGGTTGGGGCCGAGCCAGCTGCGGAGTTGATCGTAGACGTCCGGGTGGTTGAGCAGCTCGAGGTGCGTCATCGGGCCGAAGCGGCGGCCGTGCTCGATCGGGAAGCGCAGCCGCCGCGCGCGTCCGCGACCCGACGCGCTCGCCTCGCGCACGAGCAGGTCGCCGACGGCGACGCCGAGCGGATGCTGCGCGTCGCGGGTGACGGTTGCAGCGACGAAATAGTGGCTTGCGCTCTCGAGCAACGGCACGTCCGCGGTCCGGTCGACGAGCAGCGCGTCGACGTCGCCAGCGCGCCAATCGTCGTCGACGATCGAGCCGAATCGCAGATCCTTGATACCGACGCTACGCGCGTTCAGCACTTCGGCGAAGGGTCGCGTGACGTCGGTCAACCCGAGCATCCACGCGGTCACGTTCGCCGTCTTCTCCAACGGCGCACCGACGTGCGGCGAGCCGAGGAAGACCACGTGGCGGACACGATCGATCCAGCCGCAGCCCGCATCGCGGCCATAGTGGCAGGCGCTCCGCGCGACGAGCCCACCCATGCTGTGCCCGACGATGGCGATCTCCTCGATCGCGATCGGCCATTCCGCCACGAGGCGCTCGAGAACGTGCGCGAGCTGGCGGCCGTTCTCCGACACGTGCAGACCGCTGTTGTACCGGACGTAGACCGGCGTGTAGCCGAGATCGTCGTGCAGACGCGATCCATACGTGACCTCGAGGTCGCCGTAGTGACGGTGCGCATCGCGCCGCCACCAGTCCTCGTTGCCGGCGAGACCATGGATGAAGACGGCCAGCCGTGGTGACGCATCCGAAAAGACAGCGGCCAAGGAGCGGCGATCGAGCGCGACGGTGCGACCGCGGCGCACGACGGCCATCGTCGTGGCGAGTGGGTTACCCGTTCGCGCGAGCCGGTCGCCTGCGAATCCGTTCAGCACGGCAACGATGGCGTCACCGCGGTCGCTCGGCCTCGTGGACGCGTCACCCGTGCGTGCCACGGAGGCGGTGACGCTCGTCGCGAGGCCGCACACCGCCACCGCCGCACGAATGGTCGCGTAGACGGTGCACGCGATCCCATGGTGCATCGCTCCCACCACCTCGGATACCTCGCCGACCAGCGGGACGATCCGTAGCGATGCAAATGAGCGCCGGGCGATTGCCCGGTGCACGCTCTCGACCGTCGTCACGCCGCCGTCGAGGAGCGCCGTGGCTGCGTCGATGACGCCGTCGAGACGCCGCGCGGGAGATGCCATGGCGGAAGCAGCGGGCGCGTCGATGACACCGACCGGCGGGATCAATACGTCAGATTCGCGCGCCACGCGGTATCAACTATCAGCGCGTCGCGCCCGCGTCACCGCCGAACAAGGAGTCGTGGAGGCGCGCGGCGACCTGCTCGGCGCCGAGGGCGGCGAGCTCGCGGGCACGAAGCCACTTGGCGCCGGCGCGCAGGAAGCCGCCGAGATTCCAGAAATTGTCGGAGAGCGCTTGCTGCTGCTCGTCGAACTCGCCTTGCCAGGCGATCTCGCCCGCGGGGATGCGCACCAGCTCGACGGCGAAATCGACGCGCGCGGGCTGCTCGGCGGCGATCTCGGTGCCGATACGCTCGTCGAACGCGGCGACCTGACCGCGGAGCACGGCGTCGACGGCGAGGAGCTTGCCGACCGCGCGCGCTTCCTCCGGCGTCGGGGCGCGCACCTCGCCGTAGAGACGTCGGAACGCCTCGCCGACGACGAGCGAATCACTGATCTGCCACTGCGGCAGGCGGCGCATTGCGTCCGTCATCGCGCGCGTGATGGTCTCGCCCGGCGGCTCGGCGAGCGGCTCCTGTCCGGGCACCGGCGGGTGGTGCACCAGCGCGGCCTCGGTGAACGGCAGGACGGCGATGCGGCGCACGGTCCCAGCCGCGACCGGCTGCAGCCGCCGCACCGTGACGTTGCTCCGCTCGGCGCTGCAACCGACGATGAGCACGGCGGCGAGCAACGCGACCGCGCGCATCGCGGACGTGCTCGACGACACCGCCGCGGACGCGCTCGACCCGGTCGCGGACGCGCCCGGTGACGCGGTCGCGCCTGCGGTTCCTTCCGTCATCCGCGGTCCTCCCGACGCACCAAGACGTATCGTCGCCGATACCAGTCGCGACGCACCCCGCATCGTCATGCGCTCCTCCTCAGCGATCGAGCTTGATGCCGAGCTCGCGCAGCTGCCGCGCGTCGACGGCGCTCGGCGCTTCCGTCATGAGATCGAAGGCCTTCTGCGTCTTGGGAAAGGCGATCACGTCGCGGATCGACTGCTCGCCGGCGAAGAGCATCGCCAGGCGATCGAAGCCGAACGCAAAGCCGCCGTGCGGCGGTGCGCCGGCGGCGAGCGCCTCGAGGAGGAAGCCGAACTTCGCCTGCGCCTCGTCGCGGCCGATGCCGAGCGTCGCGAACACGCGCTCCTGCACCGCCGGCTGATGGATACGAACGCTGCCGCCGCCGATCTCCGTGCCGTTCAGGACGAGGTCGTACGCTTGCGCGCGCACGTGGAGCGGCTCGGTCTCGAGGCGATCGAGGTCCTCTTCCAGCGGCGCGGTGAACGGATGGTGCACGGCGACGTGACGCCGACCCTCCTCGTCGTACTCGAGGAGCGGAAAATCCGTCACCCAGAGGAGGCTGCGCTTCGCCGCGTCGATCACGCCGAGCTTCTCCCCCATGCGCAAGCGCAGGTTGGCGAGCGCGTCGTGCACGATCCGCGCGCGGTCGGCCACGAACAGGACGATGTTGCCGGGCTGGAGACCTGCCGCCGCCGTCAGCCGCTCGCGCTCTTCGTCGGAGAAAAACTTCACGATCGGCGAGTGCCACTCGCTCTCGCCGATGCGGATCCACGCTACGCCTTTCGCGCCGTAGATCGCGCCGAACGGCGTCAGGTCGTCGAGGTCCTTCCGCGAGAGCGCGTTGCCGTCCGGCACGACGAGCGCGTTCACGATGCCGCCCGCCGCGAGCGCGCCGGCAAACACCTTGAAGGCGGACGTGCGGAAGATGTCGCTGCAGTCGACGAGCTCCAACCCGAAGCGCAGGTCGGGACGGTCGGTCCCGAAGCGCGCCATCGCCTGGTGATACGTCAGCACCGGCAGCGGGCGCGGCGGCATGTCGACGCCGGCCTCGGCGAAGAGCTCCTCCACGAGACCCTCGATGACCGGCATGATCGCGGCGCGGCTCATGAACGACATCTCGAGGTCGATCTGGGTGAACTCCGGCTGGCGATCGGCGCGCGAGTCCTCGTCACGGAAGCAGCGCGCGATCTGGTAGTAGCGGTCGACGCCGGCGACCATCAGCAGCTGCTTGAAGAGCTGCGGCGACTGCGGGAGCGCGTAGAAGCTGCCCGGGTGGATGCGGCTCGGCACGAGATAGTCGCGGGCGCCCTCGGGCGTGCTGCGCGTCAGGATCGGCGTCTCGATCTCGAGGAAGCCGGCGCGATCGAGGTAGCTGCGCGTGCGCACTGCGAGGCGATGGCGCAGCCAGAGATTGCGGAACATGCGCGGGCGCCGCAGATCGAGGTAGCGGTGGCGCAAGCGGACGTTCTCCGCGGTCTCGACGTCGTCCTCGATCGGAAACGGGCTCGGGCGCGCGGCGTTCAGGACGCGCAGCTCGCCGCCGACGATCTCGATCGCGCCCGTCGGCAGGTCCGGATTCACCGTCTCCGCCGAGCGCGGCACGACTCGCCCGCGCACCGCGACGACGTACTCGAGCCGCACACCGGCGCCGCGCGCGTGCGCGTCGGCGCCACGCTCGGGGTCGAGCACGATCTGCACGATGCCGCTGCGGTCGCGGACGTCGAGGAAGATGACGCCGCCGTGATCGCGCCGGCCGTGCACCCACCCCATGACGGTGACGTCGCGGCCGACGTCGGTCGGACGAAACGTTCCGGCGTAATCGCTGCGCGACCAGTCGCCGAGCGGGTCGAGCGTCTCAGCCACGGATCGCGCCTGTCGCGGCAGCCGGCGCGCTGGTCGCGAGCACGCGCAACGCGTCGACGAGCGCGTCACCGGCCGTCTCGAGCGCCAACGCGAGCCGGTGATCCCGCTGCGCGGCCATGTCGCGCACGGTGGCGCGGCCGGCGGCGAGCTCGTCGTCGCCAAGGAGGATCGCGAAGCGCGCGCCGAGCTTGTCCGCGCGCCGCATCGCGCTCTTCACGCTGCGGCCCGGCGACTCGAGCTCGGCGCGCACGCCGGCGAGGCGCAGGCGACGCGCGATCTGCAGCGCCGCCGCCGTCGCCGCGTCGGCGAGCGGGATGACGCAGACGTACGGCCGGGTCTCGACCGCCGCCGTGCCGGCAGCGAGCAGCAGGCGCTCGGTCCCGAGCGCGAACCCGACGCCGGCGAGCGGCGGCCCGCCGAGCGCCTCGACGAGACCATCGTACCGTCCACCGCCGCCGACCGCGTTCTGCGCGCCGAGGTTGCCCGCCGTCGCCTCGAACGCCGTGCGGACGTAGTAGTCGAGCCCGCGCACCAGCCGTGGGTCTTCCGTGAATGCGACGCCGGCGGCGGCGAGGAGCCGCTTCACCTCGGCGAAATGCGCACGACACGGTGCGCACAGATGATCGCCGACACGTGGCGCGTCGGTCATCACGCGGCGACAGCTCTCCTCCTTGCAATCGAGGAGGCGCAGCGGATTGCGCGTGAGGCGCTGGCGGCAATTGGCGCAGAGCTCGGCTTCGTGCGCTTTGCCGTACGCGGCGAGCGCCTCGCGGTACGCCGGCCGGCACACGGCGTCGCCCAGCGAGTTGAGCACGATGCGGGCCTCCGGGACGGCGGCGGCGGCGAGGCAGTCGGCGAACAGCACGACCGTCTCCGCGTCGGCGAGCGGATCATCGCGGCCGATGAGCTCGGCCCCGACCTGGTGGAACTGCCGCGAACGGCCGCGCTGCGGGCGCTCGCGACGGAACATCGGTCCGACATAGTAGAGCTTGGCGACACGCTCGCGCTGCGCGAGACCGGCCTCGATCGCCGCGCGCACGACCGACGCCGTTCCTTCCGGACGCAAGGTCAGCGAGGTGCCGTCACGATCGTCGAACGTGTACATCTCCTTCTCGACGATGTCGGTCGTCTCCCCGAGCGAACGCGCGAAGAGGTCCGTACGCTCCGCGATCGGGACGCGGATCTCGTCGTAGTTGTAGGATCTCAGGACGCCGCGCAGACGGTCTTCGAGGGCCGTGAACCGCTCGCTCTCCGGTGGGACGATGTCATGGAATCCTTTGACGCCCCCGAGGGTTTTCATCCAGCAACTTTCGGAATCGTGCAGAGCTACCAAAGCGATGTCGGGAATTCAAATCGCGCTGCGACGTCGCGCGACGATTCGACGCCGCCGAGCGCGACGACGCGCGACGCTCGCGCACCGCACGGCGCGCTGACGACCAGCCGCGCGCCGTCGGACACGAGGCGCACGGCGCCATCGTCGTCGGTGCGCCACACGTCGATGCCGGCCTCGTGCAGCCGCTGCAGCACGATCGGCGCCGGAAACCGGAAGCGGTTGTCGGCGCCGTCGGAGATCACGGCGATTCGCGGCGCCGTCGCGGCGAGAAACGGCGGCGACGTCGACGTGGCGCTGCCGTGATGCGCGACTTTGAGCACCGTGCTCGCGAGCCGCGCCGCGGCGACACCGAGGGCGTCCGCGGATGCCGCGCGCGCCGGCACGTCGGCGGCCGCATGCATCGTCGCGGAGGAACACGCGGCGCGCGCAGGCGCAGCCAGCATCTCGAGCTCGCCCGGGCGCTCGACGTCGCCGGTGAAAAGCACGCTGGCCGCGCTGTATGTGACGCGCAGCACGAGCGAGCCGTCGTTCAGATCCTCGTCGTCCGGCGCCGTCGGGTGGGCGACCTCCACTCGCGCGCTACCGTCATCGAACGCACAGTCGCCGCGATGCAGAACCCTGCGCCGCGTCCCGGCAGCGTCGAGCGCCCGCGTGAGGCGCGCGAACCCCGGCGCGTCGGCGGTGCGGCCGTTCGACCAGAACTCGCGCGGCGCGAAGTGCTCGGCGAGGTACGCGAGGCCGCCGTAGTGATCGAGCTGCGGGTGCGAGAGCGCGAGCGCATCGACGCGCATGATCTTCCGCGAGCGCAGGAAGGGGGCGATCAGGCGCTCGCCGGTGTCGAAGCCGCCCGGCATGCCGCCGCCGTCGATCACCACCGTGCCGCCGCCGCGCGGCAGCTCGACCACTGCGGCGTCGCCCTGCCCGATCGAGAGAAACGTCACGCGCAGTCGCGGATTCAGCCAGCGTTCCCACGTCCAATAGCCCGCGTCGACGGCGGTGAGCGTCGCGAGCACCGCGACAGTGACCGCGCGCCACGACGGCCGGAGCCGGCTCCACGCAACCGGCAGCGCGACGAGCGCGTAGCTGAGCGCGATCTCGAGCAGGGTCGGCATCGGCGTCTCGAGCGCCGCGCCGGGCACGGTGGCGAGGACGCGCGCGACGCCGAGACCGACGGTCGCAGCGAACGCAGCGACGCGCAGCAGCAGCCCCGCCGCGAGCGGAACGATCGGCAGCAGCGGCAGCGCCGCGAGCCCCGGCAAGAGCGTCGCCGGCCCGAGCAGCGGCAGCGTGAGCAAATTCGCGATGGGCCCGATGAACGATACCTGTTGGAAGTGCCATGCCGTGAGCGGCGCCGTCGCCACGCCGGCCGCGCAGGAGACGCGGAACGAGGCCATGACGACGGCCGCGAGGCGCTGCCGGCGCGTCGACGTCGGTCGGATCCGTCGTGTCGTCGCCGCGAGAATCAGCGCCGCGACCGACGCGAACGAGAGCTCGAACGAAATGTCGGCGCCGACGTCGGGCACCGCGAGCGCGAGCACGAGCGCCGCAGCCGCGAGACTGCGCATGCCGTCGCTCCGTCGACCCGCCAGTATCGCCATCAGCAGCGCCAGGTACATGAGATGCGACCGCGCCGCGGAGACCGACCCACCCGCGAGCGCGGCGTAGACGGCGACCATCGGGACACCCGCGAGCGCCGCGAGCTTGGCGACGTTCCACGAGAGCGTCATGTGCTCCGAACGCAAGAGCATCCAACGGATACCGAGGACGGCGGCCGCAGTGACGACGGCGAGGTGGAACCCGGCGACACACGCGACGTGCGAAAGGCCGGTTCGCGCCAGTGCGCGCCGCGCGTCGTCGTCGAGCGCGCGGCCCTCGCCGATCAGCACCGCGCGCAAGAAGCCGCGCGCCGGCTCCTCGGCATTGGCATCGATCGCGGCGCCGAGCGCGCTCCGAGCGCGCGCGACGGCCGCGACGAGCTGCAGCCACACGCGCGACGCGAACGTCTGTGGCCACGGCTCGAGCGCGGTGAGGCCGCGCTCGTCCCAGACGAACATCGTCGCGTAGATGCCCTGGCGCGCGAGCGCTCGGCGCAGGTCGTACTCGCCGGGATCGCCGAAGTTGCGCGGCCGGCGCAGTTTGCCGACGACGCGCAGCGCCGTCCCGGCGAGCCAGTCGCGCGTCGGGTGCGCGATCGTCAGCGCGACGTCGCCACGCGCGCGACCGCGGCCGACGGCACCGCGATACCGCTGCGCCCGCAGCCGGATTCGCAGCCCCGCGCCTACGTGCGCGCTCGCAACGATCGTCCCGTCGATCGCGATCGGCGTGCGTCCCGCCTGCCGCGCAATGTGGTCGGGCGGTAACGGCGCACACGCGACGGCCGCGCGGCCGGCGCCGAACGCGCCGCCGCAGAGCAGCGCGAGCGCGACGATGCGCGTCCCGCGATCGCGAACGAACGCGGCCGCAAGGGCGAGCGCAAGCGCAGCAACGACGGCGGCGCTCGTCGCGGGTCTGCCGCGGCGCCATCCGCGACCACAGGCGTTGCCGCACCCTCGCCTCTCACCGGCTCCGGCGTCGCGAGTTGCGCCTGGATGTCGGCGGCGAGCCGCGTCGAGATGCCCGGGACCGCAGCGATGTCGTCGATCGACGCCGCACGCAGGCGCTTCAAGCCGCCGAAGTGGCGCAGGAGCGCGCGCCGGCGCCCCGGGCCGACGCCCTCGATGTCCTCGATGCGCGAGCGCAGGCGGTCGCGACGCCGCAGCTCGCGATGGTACGTGATCGCGAAACGGTGCGCCTCGTCGCGGACACGCTGCAAGAGAAAGAGCGCCGTCGAGTTGCGACGCAGGACGACCGGGTTCTTCCGTCCCGGCAGGAAGACGCGCTCCTCCGAGCGCTGCACCGTCGTCGCGCGCGGGTCGCGCTCGACGTGCATCTTCGCCAGCGAGACGACGTCGACGGCATCGATCGCGAGCTCGCGCAGCACCTCGACGGCGACGTTCAGCTGCCCCTTGCCGCCGTCGACCACCAGCAGATCCGGAAAGTCGTTCTCCTCGAGCGCGCGCCGGTAGCGCCGCATCAGCACCTCGTACATCGACGCGAAGTCGTCGGCGCCCTCGACGGTGCGGATGCGGTAGCGGCGGTAGCGCGCCGTGCACGGCTCGCCCTCGTCGAACGTCACCATCGAGCCGACGGAGAGGTTGCCCATGATGTTGGAGATGTCGAAGCACTCGATGCGCTTCGGCGCGCTGCGCAGATGCAGCTTCGCCTGCAGCTCCTCGAGCATGCGCTCGCGACGCTTGCCGGCATCGTGGCGCTCGGCGTAGCTGTGCGCTGCGTTCTCGCGCGCCATCTGCACGAGGCGCAGCTTCGCGCCGCGCTGCGGGCAGAGGATCTCGACGTTGCGGCCCTTGCGTTCGCCGAGATACTCGGCGCGCACCTCGGCGTCCTCCATCGGGATCGGGATGAGTATCGTGTCCGGCACCGGGCGCTCACCGTCGTAGAACTGCCCGAGGACCGCGGAAAGCACCTCGTCGTCGGGCAGCTCGAAGTCCTCGAAGCTGTACGTCTGGTTGCCGGAGAGCTTGCCGCCGCGGACCAGCAGGACCTGCACCTCGACGAACCCGCCCTCGCGATAGATCCCGAACGCATCCTGGTCGCTGCCCCAATGCGCGACCGCCTGCTGACGCTCGATCGTCGTCTCGATGGCGCGCACCTGATCGCGCAGCTTCGCCGCCTCCTCGAAGCGCAGCTCCTCGGCGGCCGTGCGCATGCGTGCCTGGAGCGAGCGGATGATCGGCTGGTTCTTGCCCTCCAGGAGCTCGACCGTCTGCTCGAGGTTGCGCGCGTACTCCGCGCGGTCGACCTCGAGGCAGCACGGTCCCGCGCAACGCTTGATCTGATACTCGATGCACGGCCGCGAGCGGTTGCGGAAGACGGTATCGCTGCAGCTGCGGAGCGGGAAGATCTTGCGCAGCGTGCCGAGCGTCTCGCGCACCGACCACGCCGACGAGAACGGCCCAAGGTAGCGCGACCCGTCGCGCACCAGCTTGCGCGTCACGACGAGGTGCGGCCAGTCGCCGCTCTCTTCGATCTTGACGCTGACGTAGCTCTTGTCGTCTTTGAGACGGATGTTGTACCGCGGCTTGTACTGCTTGATGAGGTTGTTCTCGAGGATGAAGGCCTCTTTCTCGTTGGTGGTGACCAGGGTCTCGAAGCTCGTCACCCGGGTTACGAGAAACTTGACCTGTGCGCGCTCGTCGCCGCCGCGGAAGTACGAGCGCACCCGCGAGCGCAAGCTCTTCGCCTTCCCGACGTAGATCACTTTCCCGTGCGCGTCGCGCAGGAGGTAGACGCCGGGGCGTGGTGGCAGCCCGGCGAGCTTCGCGTCCATGTCGCTCTCGTCGGCGACCCGCACGGTCACGACGCCGGAGGTCACGCCAGCGTCCGCGGTCGCGTCAGGCGATCCGGCGCGCGCCTGCGATGGGACCTGGGCGGGGATATGAGACGTGTCCTGACGGCGCTCCACGGCGCGTCGATTATATCGGCGGCGGCGCGGGCCACCAATGCGCGTGCCACATACGAGTAGCCAGGAACGCCTGACTGAACGCATGATGGACGACCTCCAAGAAGGTCGGCTAGCGGCGGTACGCGCGGGCCAGACACGTGCGGTCATCCCCCGGGGCGACCGCTCGACGCCGATGATGATGCCTATTGGGAGCGCATCCCCGTGGACCAGCGGTTCGCCTTCGCTTTTCGTCTGAACGTCCAGCATCGGATTTCGCGGCTGTCCGCGTCCCCGTGGTCGGTCGCGAGGATTTCGTGCTCAACAATGTGCGACCGGACGAACCACGGATCTCGCTGACATCGAGCGTCTCGAGCCAGCGCGCGCCCACAAGAAGAGGTGCGCGTTCGTGGGGATGTCGTCTGTGATGGTGTCGGGATCGCTCGCCGGCAGCGCGCGCCCGGTGGCGAGGCTCTTGCCGGCGACGGTTTGATCCCGCACCGCGTGTACGAACCAGCCAGACTAGCACCGCGCGAGTGATTGTCGGTTTCAATATCTCGTGATATCCACAACACCGTTATGATACGCTATTGTTGTACGATGCTATTTATCGTAGCCGTTGCGTATGCGATGGCTGGATATTATTGGCGCATCGATGACTATCCGCCGTATATGGATTTCGATGGCGCTACGCTCGGCATCTTCGTCAATAATCTGACGTACCAACCGCGGTACGATTACTATTTCGCGAAGTCCGGCGTCGCTCAGAATGAATACCGCGCAGCGTGGTCAGCGTTCGCTCTGCCATCTTCGGTGCTCGTGAGCGGCGTGCAACAGCTGCTGCGGATACCGTACTATCGGGTCGACCGACTGCTGAAGATAACCTGCTTCGTACTCGGATTGCTCGGCTCGCTATGCGCCGCGAACATCGCGCGCGGCGCCGGTGTGCGCTGGTTCGACGCTGCCTTCGTGGCGGGCTTCGTCGCGGTGTCGCCCGCCTATCTCTTGTACCTGCGCACCGCGTTTCTGCCGATTGTGACGTCGTTCTCGCTCTTCTGGGCCGCCGTCATGCTGATGGTCGCTTACACCCGCGACCTCGGACGCAGAAGGCTCTACGGGGTCGCCATCGTTCTCGCGTGCTACGGCCTTGCGCCGTACGCGGCGCTCACATCGATGCCGGTGGTGCTTCTCGGCATCGTCCTAATCCAGGGTCGACTCGGACGCACGATGCGCGATCCGCACTTCTACGCCGCCGCCGCGATCGGCGTCGTCGCATGGTGGAGCGTCGTCCTCGTGCTGGCGGTGCACTACGATGGGTCGTACCAGAATTACATGAGCAAGGTCTCGGAGTTCTTGATGGTGCGTGGTCCGCACGTGCTATCCTTCGACGGATTTACGTGGTCGGAGCTGCGCTGGAAGCTCGTGAAGTTGGTTGATCAGCACGTGCTCTTCCTCCGCGACGCCCTCGGCGACGCGTATCGTCCCGACGATCTCTGGACGCTGAATGCGGTACACGTCACCTGGCTCGGCCTCCTCCCGCTGACGCTGTACGGCGTCTATAGGGGCCTTGCCGCAGGCGATGAAGCCACCCGCCTCAGCGCTCTGGTGCTGGCGACCACGTATGTGATGGCGCTGACCGTGGGCTCGCCGGAGGGACGGTACATCGTCACGGCGGTGCCGTGCTACGCCCTTCTTCTCGGCGTCGCGGCGCGCACGCTGCTGCCGAACCCGACACGTCGGATGGTCGCTCTCGCGCTGATCCTGCTCGTGACCGCGACGAATACCTACTGGCTCGTCGGCGGGCGGTACGAAACGGACATGATGACGAAATGGAAAACGCGCGCCGCGATGCGCGAAGCACTGGCGGCGATCCGCGTCGAGCGCGCGCACGACGAAGAGGCCTATCTCGAATGGCCCGCCCTTCAATACAAGGATTGGCTCTACCTTCAGATGCTCGCCAATTTCGAGGTCGTGGTACTGGAGCGTATGGAGATGGTGCGCATGGCATCCGCGCCGAAAGACGAGCGCCACAGACGGGCGTTCTTCATCGCGCGTGATGCGGACGCACGTCCCGAGATCCGCGGCCTGCGTCTCCAGGGTTTCGAGCTCGTGGGCGAAGTGACGGATTCCGTCAGCGCACGGCGGCTTGCCGTGCTGGTGAAACACGTGCCGCCCATCGGCGAATCGCCGGGCACTGGTACCTAGATGCGCCGGCCGCCGCAGCTCGGGCAGAAGCCCAGCCCTTTGCAGGAAAACGGCACCAGCCGCTCAGCGTGGCGGTTGCGGCAATGAAAACGTGCGCAGGCGCGGACCCACACGCCGCACGTCAGGAAGTCGCGGAACTCCTGCGCGACGAACGCGGGCAGGCCGTGCGCGCCGTCATCGCGCCGACGCGGCCGGCAGAAGCCCGAGGCGATGCTGCTCGAGGGCGGCGATGCGATCGCGCAGCGCGGCGGCTTGCTCGAAGTCGAGTGCCGCCGACGCTTGCTTCATTTCCTTCCGCAGCCGGTCGACGACGCGCGGGATCTCCTCGAGCGCGGGCCACTCCGCCGCCTCGTCGTCGTCGAGCGGCACCTCGACGTAATCCGCCTCGGCGATCGCGACCAGCGGATCGCCGATTGCCTTGACGATGGTGCGTGGAGTGATGCCGTGCTCCACGTTGTACGCGCGCTGGATCGTGCGCCTGCGGGCGGTCTCGTCGAGGGCGTTCCGCATCGAGTCGGTGATCGTGTCGGCGTACATGATGACGGTGCCGTTCACGTTGCGGGCGGCGCGGCCGATCGTCTGGATGAGCGAGCGCGCCGAGCGCAGGTAGCCTTCCTTGTCGGCGTCGAGGATGGCGACCAGCGACACCTCGGGCAGATCGAGTCCCTCGCGCAGGAGATTGATGCCGACGAGCACGTCGAACACGCCGCGGCGGAGGTCGCGGATGATGTCGACGCGCTCGATCGTCTCGACGTCGGAGTGGATGTAGCGGACCTTGATGCCGACGTCCTGGAAATAGTCGGTCAGGTCCTCGGCCATCTTCTTGGTGAGCGTGGTGACGAGGACGCGCTCGTTCGCCTCGACGCGCTTGCGGATCTGGTCGAGGAGATCGTCGACTTGATCGCGCGCCGGCCGGACGTCGATTTCGGGATCGACGAGGCCCGTCGGGCGGATCAGCTGCTCGACGACGACACCCTTGCTGCGCTCGAGCTCGTACGGGCCCGGCGTCGCCGAGACGTACACCACCTGCCCGGTCGCCGCCTCGAACTCGCGGAAGCTGAGCGGACGATTGTCGAGCGCCGACGGCAGGCGGAAGCCGAACTCGACGAGCGTCTCCTTGCGCGAGCGGTCGCCGCGGTACATGCCGCCGATCTGCGGCACGGTGACGTGGCTCTCGTCGACCATCAGCAAATAGTCTTTCGCGAAGTAGCTGATGAGCGTCGACGGCGGCTCGCCCGGCCGGCGGCCGTCGAGGTGGCGCGAGTAGTTCTCGATGCCGTGGCAGAAGCCCATCTCGTTCAGCATCTCGAGGTCGTAGAGCGTGCGCTGCTCGAGGCGCTGCATCTCGAGGACCTTGTTCTCGGCGCGCAGCTCCAACAGGCGCAGGCGCAGCTCCGCGCGGATCGCCGTGATCGCGTCTTTCAAGCGTGGCTCGCTCGTGACGTAGTGGCTCGCAGGATAGATGGCCACGCGCTGCAAGCCGCGTACGGCCTTGCCGCGGAGCGGGTCGATCTCGGTGATCGTCTCGACGGTGTCGCCGAAGAACTCGACGCGCAACGCGCGCTGCTCCTCGTACGCGGGGAAGATCTCGACGACGTCGCCGCGGACCCGGAACGTGCCGCGGTGGAAATCGACGTCGTTGCGCTCGTACTGGATGTCGACGAGCTTCCGCAGCACCTGGTCGCGGTCGGACACGACGCCGCGCTCGAGGAAGACCAGGTTCTGGAAGTACTCGGTCGGCGAGCCGAGGCCGTAGATGCACGACACGCTGGCGACGATGATCGCGTCGGTGCGCTCGAGGAGCGCCTTCGTCGCCGAGTGGCGCATCTTGTCGATCTCGTCGTTGATCGATGCGTCCTTCTCGATGAAGGTGTCCGTGCTCGGGACGTACGCCTCGGGCTGGTAGTAGTCGTAGTAGCTGACGAAGTAGCGGACGGCGTTCTCGGGGAAGAGCGTCTGGAACTCGTGGTAGAGCTGCGCCGCGAGCGTCTTGTTGGGGGCGATGACGAGCGTCGGCCGGTTCACCTCCGCGATGACGTGCGCCATCGTGAAGGTCTTGCCGGATCCGGTGACGCCGAGAAGGGTCTGCGCCGGCTGCCCCTCGCGCAGCCCGGCGGTGAGCTGCCGGATCGCCTCCGGCTGATCTCCTTGCGGCGTGACCTCGGCGGCGAGACGAAACGTGCCCTGACGGCGCTCCACGATCGCCGATTATATCGGCGCGGGCGCGTGCCACAACGCGCGCGGCACGCTACGAGCCGCCGCGCGCCAATCCGGCGATCAGGATGTGCACCGCTTGCGCCAGGCGCCGGCGGTACGCACGCGGCGACAGCGTCGCGCGGCCGCGCGTCTTGATGCCCTCGGCGGTGTCGAGGAGAAGCTCCGCCGTCTGCGCCGCCGACACTCCGGCGGCCGCGAGCGAGATCTCGCCCGCGCCCGCGGCGGCCGACAGCATGCGCGCGAGCAGTCGCGTGTGGGTCGCGGCGGCGTCGGCCGAGAGCGCGCCGCACAATCGATGGTTCTCGTCGAGAAACTCCTCGGCATGCTGCGAGCTGCGCAAGAGATCGAAGAAGCGGCCGGTCTTCGCCGCGAGCACGGCGGTCAGACGATCGGCGAGATTTCCGTCGCCGCGCGCCGCCGCCGCGGCCTCGGCGGTCGCGCGTGCGTGCCACCCCGCGACCAGCGCGCGGAAGAGCTCTTCCTTGCTCGCAAAGTGCAGGTACAGGGCGGCGCGCGAGATGTCGGCCTCACGTGCGACGCGGTCGAGTGCGGTATGGCGGTAGCCGTCGCCTGCGAAGCAGGTCAGCGCGGCGGCGAGGATGCTCTCGCGGGTCGCCTGGCGCCGCGGCGAAGCGCGAGCGGACGGTCGTCGCACCCGACGAACTTGACAAGATATGACTAGACTGTCAACTTCCGCCTGCGCCCGCGGAGCGGCGCGTACGGAGGTACATCCATGACGAATGAGACCCGCCCCCTGGTGTTGGTGACCGGCGCGACCGGCTACATCGCCGGCCATTGCATCCGCGAGCTCCTCGAGCACGGCTATCGCGTGCGCGGCACGGTGCGCAGCCTCGCCAATCCTGCGAAGACCGAGCACCTCCGCCGCATCGCTGCGCAACTCGGCGGCTCACTCGAGCTCGTCGAGGCCGATCTCACGTCCGACCGCGGTTGGCGCGACGCGGTCGCCGGCTGCACCTTCGTGCAGCACGTCGCCTCGCCGTTCCCCGCCGAGGTGCCGAAAGACGAGATGGATCTCATTCGGCCGGCGGTCGACGGCGCGAAGCGCGTTCTCCAGGCGAGCGCCGACGCCGGTACGGTAAAGCGCGTCGTGATGACGTCGTCCGTCGCGGCCGTCGCGTTCGGGCACACCGACCGGAACGGCGCCGTCCGCACCGAGGCCGACTGGTCGGTGCCCGAGAACTGCGACCCGTATCCGAAAAGCAAGACGCTCGCCGAGCTCGCCGCCTGGGATTTCGTCGCCGCGCTTCCGCAGGAGCGGCGGTTCGAGCTCGCCGTCATCAATCCCGGTTTCGTCCTCGGACCGCTCCTGAACGCCGACCAAGGCACGTCGGGCGAGCTCGTGCGCAAGCTCATGGCGCGCGAGATGCCGGCGTGCCCGGAGATCGGCTTCGCGCCCGTCGACGTGCGCGACGTCGCGATCGCGCACCGGCTCGCGATGGAGCTGCCGCAAGCGGCCGGCAATCGCTACATCTGCGCCGGCGAGCATCTCTGGGTGCAGGACCTCGCCAAGGTGTTGGCTGCGGAGTTCAATCCGCGCGGCTACCGCATACCGACGGGCCGGCTGCCGTATTGGGCCATGTGGATCTTCGCTCGCTTCGACAAGGCGGTGCGTCTCGCGCTCACGTTCGTCGGGCGCAAGGAGCTGGTGAGCTGCGCGAAGGCACAGCGCGAGCTCGGCTGGAGCATGCGGCCGGTCAGAGAGTCCATCCTCGACACGGGCCGGACGATGATCGAACAAGGCGTCGTAGCCGCGCGCTGACCTCGCGCAGGTCGCGCGTCATTCCTGCGGCGCCGCGTCGACCGGCGGTGCCGCCGCTCCGAAAGGCGCCGCTTCGGCGGCGCCGAGCGGTGGCGGTCCCGCGGCGCCGAGTGGCGGCGGTCCCGCGGCGCCGAGCGGCGGCGGTCCCGCGGCACCGAGCGGCGGCGGACCGGCCGCGCCGAACTGGGGCACGCCGACACCGCCGTTCGTCGACGCTCCCCGTCCGCGGCGCGACACCGATGCGCCCGGCGGTAACCCGCGGAGCGCGTGCCGGTGATCACCCCTGAACGCCGGCGCGCCGTGGCCGCCGCGCAACGCCGGTGACGCGGGTCCGGCGCCGCCGCCCGCCAGCGCGACGCCGCCGCCCAACGCGACGCCGCAGCTGAGCGCGAGCGTGAAGGCGACCTCGAGCAGCCGCCGCGGCGCGACTCTTCCACGCGCGTGAAGGCGCCTCGCTGGCGTCACTTGCCGTGCTTCCAATCGCGATACCGCCGTTGAAAGTCGTGACGCTCGTCGGGGGACATGCGGCGGTACTGCTCGTAGTTGCCGCGCAGGCGGTCTTTCTCCTGCGGCGGCAACTGCCGCCAGCGGTCGTAGTTCTGCTCGACGGCGCGCTGCCGCTCGGGCGGCATGCCTTTGAATCGCTGGTAGTTCCGCAGCGCCTCGCCGCGCTCGGCGGGCGAGAGGTCGTCCCAGCCTTGCGCGAGTCGGTCGACGGCATCGGAGCACGGAACACCGATCGCGGCCGACACCAGCATGCACGCGACGACGACGGCGAGCGTCCGGTCGCGGGCACGCACGATCATCCGACCTCTGCCGTGCGCGGTGCGAGCTGCCCGAGCGGCTCTTCATCTTGGTGCTGTCGCACCTCCTCGAAGTGCTCGAGCCTGTTCAGGCGGCGCACGACCGGCAGATGGAGGAACAGCTCCGGGTGCTCGACGAGCTCCGGTGGATAATCGGCGACGTCGTCAGCGCTCGCGACGCTTCCCGGAGGAGCGCCCTCCTCACCCGCGCGCGACGCGACCGCCTGCTCTTTGTCATTGTCGCCGCGCGCTGCGACCGCCTGATCCTTCGCGTCGCGTGGACGCGCTGCCGCCGCGACCGACTGTCGCGCCGGCGTCGTCGGCGCGGCGCCGGGTCGCGTGTGTCGCCAACGGATCGAGACGCTGCCGCATGCGCTCGTCGAAATCGGCGGACAGCGCGAGCGGACGGACGCCGTCGATGAGCGCACGCAGACGGCGAAACTGCTCGAGCTCGCGGCGACAGGCCAGGCAGGTGCCGAGGTGCGCCTCGACGCGCCCACGATCGGCATCGCCGAGCTCGTCGTCGAGGTACGCGACGAGGTCGGCCGCGAAATCGTCGCAGGCGGCGATCACAGGAACTCCTCCAGCTCGCGGCGCAAGGTCGCGGTGGCGCGAAACACGAGACTCTTCACCGCGCTCTCGGAGCACTCGAGCGCGTCCGCAACGTCGCGGTACGACAGACCGTCGATTCGGCTGAGCACCAACGCCGCCCGCTGATTCTCCGGAAGCGCGCCGAGCACGTCGCGTATCCTAGCTTCGAGCTCCCGGCCCGCCAAGGCGGTCTCGCCGGAGATCGCGTCGGGATCGGGAAACGCGATCTCGCCGCGCTCGCCCGGATCGTCGGTGTCGCGCTCGAGCGGCCGGGTTCGATAGCGACGCTCGGGGCGACGCACCTCGTTCAAGCACGCGTTGGTCGCGATGCGGTAGAGCCACGTCGTGAATTTCGCGTTCGGCTCATAGCGCGCACCGGCGCGGTAGACTTGGAGGAAGACGTCTTGCGCCAGCTCTTCGGCGCGCGGCCTGCTGCCGACGAAATTGTATGCGAAGTTCACGATCGCCCTCGCGTGTTTCTCGAACAGCTCGCGAAACGCCTGCTCATCGCCCGCCCGGAAGCGCAGCATGAGCTGAACGTCCGGGTCTGACGCGGGCTCGGGAGCCGTCACCTTCGGTGTCTTCAACATCGTTAGGGGGTCATGGTTGCGTCGGCGCGCGGGGTGCCGCACACCCACCATAGAGAACCGCGCAGCGAGACGCACGTGCGGCCTGGTAACGGCTTTTCCGAGTTGGTAAGACGACTTGGCGACCATCGCACCTTCGCAATGACACCCGAGCCAGGCCAGGACGAAGCGCTCGCCGATCACCTGCGGCGCGTCGAGGGGTACATGCGCGGATGCGTGCTTTTGCGCTACCCGCGCGCGCGCGGCCCGCTCCGCGACGAGCTCGCACAGGCCCTCGCCGACGCCATGCCCGCGAGCGTACGGACGTGGGTCGAGCACATCGGCCGCGCGTTCCGCATCGCGGAGAGCCAATGGCCGGGCCTCACGACCGACATCGACGCCTCGATGCAGCGCTGGATCCGCCACATCGCCGACCCGGAGAACTGCGACACCTACGTCTACTTGCGCAGCCACGCGCGCCGCGGGTTCATCTCGAAGTTCCCGGCGTCGCGCTTCCTCTCGGGCCAGATCAAGATGTTCCAGATTCTCGGCGAGCACCTGCGTAAACGCTACGCCGACGATCGGCCGCACCGCGCCGAGCTCCTCGCGCTCTTCGAGCAGGAGTGCGACGAGCGTATTCTCCACATTACGGATTTCTTCGTCGAGGCGCGCGAGGAGCAGCTACGCGAGCAGGAGGCGACGTACCGGCGCTCGATCGACAACGCGCCGGCGGCGATCTTCCGCATCGGCTGGGACGACGGCGCCGTCATGTCGGCGAACGTCGTCGCCGAGCAGTCGCTCGGGCACTCGTCGGAGGAGCTGCGGGCGATGCACAGCTGGGACCTGCACCCGCCGAGCGAGCGCGAGGCGGCGCGCCGTCTTTGGGACGATACCCGGCGCTACGGCAACGCGAGCCGCGAGGACCTGCACGTCCGCACCCGCAGCGGTGCGATCGTGCCGGTCTTCATCAACTCGGGCGTGATCGAGTACGGCGATCAGCGCTTCATTCAGCAGATCTGCGTCGACATCTCGGACCGCAAACGTCTCGAAGACCAGCTCATCCAGTCCGAAAAGATGGCCGCGATCGGCCAGCTCGCGGCCGGCATCGCGCACGAGATCCGCAACCCGCTCGGCATCATCATGAACGCGCTCTACGACCTGTCGGAGGTCGTCGACGGCGGCAACGCGGAGGTGCGCGAGGACCTGAAGATCGCCCGCGAGGAGATGGACCGCGTGCAGGCGATCATCAACAACCTTCTCGAGTTCTCGCGCGCGTCGACCGTCGAGGTCGAGCCTGTCGACGTGAACGACCTGCTGCGCAAGACGCTCCTCCTGATGAACAAATATTTACAGAGCAGCGAGGTCCACGTTCAGGCGGATTTCGCCGCCACCGGCTTCTGCTCGGCGAATCAAAACGCGCTGCGGCAGATCTTCCTGAACCTCATCACCAACGCGGTGCAAGCGATGCCGCACGGCGGTGAGCTCCGCATTCGCACCTCGCTCGTGCCGACGAACCGCATGCGCCTCGAGTTCACCGACACCGGCGTCGGCATTCCGGAGCAGCAGCTGAAGGACATCTTCAATCCGTTCTACACGACGAAGTCGCCGGGTCAGGGCACGGGGCTCGGTCTTTCGGTGGTGCACTCGGTCGTCCGCCGTTATCGCGGTGAGATCCGCGTCGCCAGCACCCCGAACGTCGGCACGACGTTCACCATCGAGCTCCCCGCCGGCTGCGACACCGCCGAGGCGGCGGCAGGGTGACGAGCGAGCCGGCGTCCCGAGCGCAAGCCCGCGCGGCGCGCATTCTGCTCGTCGAGGACGAGCCGAACATGGCGCGCTCGCTCGCGAAGATCCTCGCCCGCCGCGGCTACACGGTCGCCGTCGCCACGCACGGCCAGGAGGCGCTCGATCAACTCGCCGGCGCGCGCTTCCACGTCATCATCACCGACCTCAACATGCCGGTGATGGACGGCATGCAGCTCCTGCGTCGCTTACAGCCGAACGCCGGCGGCGCCGGCGAACGGCGGCTGGTCTCGCCGCCGACGATCGTCCTCACCGGCCACGGCAGCACGCACGCCGCGGTCGAGGCGATGAAGCTCGGCGCCTACGATTACCTCGTGAAACCCTGCGACCCCGACGAGCTGCTGATGACGATCGACAACGTGCTACGCGTCGGCGACCTGGAGCGGGAGAACGCGCGACTGCGCGTGGAGGTCGCGCGCACACAGGCATTCGGCGAGATCATCGGGCAGAGCGCGCCGATGCTCGCCCTCTACCGCACGATCGAGTCCGTCGCCGGCAACACGAGCACGATTCTGATCACAGGGGAGAGCGGCACCGGCAAGGAGCTCGTCGCGCGCACGATTCACAATCGCAGCACCCGCGCCGAGCAGCCGTTCGTCGCGGTCAACTGCGGTGCCGTCTCCGACACGCTGCTCGACAGCCAGCTCTTCGGCCATCGCCGCGGCGCCTTCACGGGCGCCGTCGCCGACAACGACGGCGTTTTCCACGCCGCCGACGGCGGGACGCTCTTCCTCGACGAGATCGCCGACATCCCGAGCTCGCTGCAGGTCAAGTTCCTGCGCGCCGTCCAAGAGCGCGAGGTCGTGCCGCTCGGCTCGACGCGGCCGGTGAAGGTCGACGTGCGCCTGATCGCGGCGACGAACCGCGACCTCGACGCGGAGGTGCGAGAAGGCCGGTTCCGCGCCGACCTGTTTTACCGGGTGAACGTCGTCCCGATCGTGCTGCCGCCGCTGCGCGAGCGGCGCGACGACATCCCGCTGCTCGCAGCGGAGTACGTACGACGCTACAGCGAGGCGTTCCACGTCGCGCCGAAGAGCATCACCGCGGCGGCGCTCGCCGAGCTGGCCCGCTACGACTGGCCGGGCAACATCCGCGAGCTGCAAAACGTGATCGAGCGCTGTTTCGCGCTTGGCAGCGGCGACGCGCTCGACGTCGCCGATCTTCCCATTCATGTGCGCGCCCGCGCCGATGCGCCGATGGCGCTGACGTTCGGCGACGACGTGCCGTCGCTCGAGACCGCGGAGCGCTCGCTGATTCTCGCCGCGCTGCGAAAGAGCGCCGGCAACAAGAACCAAGCGGCGCGGGTGCTCGGCATCGATCGCCAGCGCCTGTATCGCAAACTGGAAAAATACCACCTCGAATGACCCGCGCCTGTCATGTTTTGCGATGGCTTTGCGCCCGTTCGCCGACGCGGACACCGCCCTTCCGAGAGCTTGGCGCCTACGCTATCGAAGCTGGCGAATGGCACGTTTTCTGCTCCGGTGAATCGATTTGATGGCCTGCCCGTCCGCCTCGACGCGCCGAATTCTCCTCGTCGCGTCCAACGAGAACTTCCGCCGGACGATCAGCCGCATTCTCTGCCGCTGCGGCTACACGACCGACGTCGTCGGCAGCGGCGAAGAGGCGATGAGCGCGCTCGAGCGTGAGCAATACGACCTCGTCCTGAGCGAGGTCCTCCTACCGGGCGCCTGCGGGCTCACCGTGCTCTGCAACGCGCGCCAACACGGCCGCACCGTACCGTTCGTCTTGCTGAGCGAGTCTGTAACAGAGCGCATGAAGTGGATCTTGAGCGGCCTCGACCGCGTGCGCTGCCTGCGGCTCCCCGTCGACGTCGATCAGCTGAAGCAGGTCCTCGCGTCATATCTCATGTAGCCCCCGTGCGCGCGGCGCGCGGAGCGCGCCGTGCTCCGATGGGCGTCGCAGCGCGAAGTGAATTCGCGCTGCTCCCTCGGCGCGGCTCCGCCGCGCCACCGTCACGCGACCACTCACGTGGGCGTCGCAGCGCGAAGTGAATCACGGGCGCGTGACTTCGGTGACGCGCACGCGTGCGCGACGTCCTTCCTCGAGCGGCTGGACGTCGAAGGCGCGGGTCGCGAGGCGCTGCTCGCTTAGCGCGCGGTAGAGGGGGCGGGTGTCGGTGCGAAAGCCGTCGGCGACGAGCGCGGTGCCGCCGGGCGCGAGGTGACGCGCGAGCGTTGCCGCGAGATCGCCGAACGTCGCGGGATCGTAGGCGACCTCTGCGGCGAGAATGCAGTCGAAGCGTGCGCTCGCGGCGAGTTTCCGGAAATCGGCGCAGATCGTCGCCGCATCGAGCCGGTTCGCGCGCAGACTCGCGCGCACGAACGCGAGCGCGGGCGGCGCCGCGTCCACGAAGACTACGTCGGCGC
>WNFR01003843.1_pt1 | contig 26347 bp, 24 predicted proteins | sample 5400221 | NCBI WGS metagenome assembly WNFR01 (sample SAMN13153357, study PRJNA577476) | soil metagenome | isolation source: 40 cm soil under Madrone tree | place: USA:California | collected 2016-06-14
TGTCGCCTTCGAACGCGAGAATGTGCGTCGCGATCCGATCCAGAAACCAACGATCGTGAGAGATCACAACCGCGCATCCGGCAAAGTTTTCCAGCGCCTCTTCCAAAGCCCGCAGCGTATTCACATCAAGATCGTTAGTCGGTTCATCCAGGAGCAGCACGTTCGCGCCTTCTTTCAACATCTTCGCCAGATGGACTCGGTTGCGTTCGCCTCCGGAGATCATGCTGACTTTCTTTTGCTGATCCGAACCGGAAAAATTGAAACGGCCAACATATGCGCGCGAGTTCACTTCCCGCGCCCCCAGCTTCAACACATCCGCGCCGCCTGAGATTTCTTCCCAGATGGATTTATTTGGATCGAGCGTGCGGCTTTGATCGACGTAGGCCAATTGCACCGTCTCGCCGATCTTAATCGCGCCCTTATCGGGCTCTTCCTGCTTTGTGATCATCCGAAACAGAGTCGTCTTGCCCGCGCCGTTCGGTCCAATCACTCCGACGATGCCACCACGCGGCAGGTCAAAAGTCATATCTTCGACCAGCAAATTATCTCCATAACCTTTGCTCACCTTGTCGGCTTCAATCACGACGTCGCCCAGACGCGGTCCTGGTGGAATCTGAATCTCCAGGTCTTCACGCCGTTTCTCCGACTGTTCCTGCAGCAGATTTTCATAGGCATTCACGCGTGCCTGGCCTTTCGCGTGGCGCGCCTTGGGCGACATGCGAATCCATTCCAACTCGCGCTGCAGAGTCTTCTGCCGATCACTCTCAGACTTTTCTTCGCGCCGCAAACGTTCCTGTTTCTGCTCCAGCCAGCTCGTGTAGTTCCCTTTCCACGGAATGCCCGCGCCTCGATCCAGCTCCAGAATCCAACCGGCCACGTTGTCGAGAAAATACCTGTCGTGAGTCACAGCGATGATCGTCCCCGCATAGCTTTGCAAGTGATGTTCGAGCCACGCGACCGACTCGGCGTCAAGATGATTAGTGGGCTCGTCCAGTAAAAGAATGTCGGGTTTCTGCAGCAGCAGGCGGCACAACGCGACGCGTCGACGTTCGCCACCTGAAAGAATCTTCACCGGCGTCTCTGGGGGCGGACAGCGGAGCGCATCCATTGCCATCTCGAGACGCGAATCGAGGTCCCACGCGTCCTGATGGTCCAATTTCTCCTGCACCTCGCCCTGTCGCGCTAACAACTTGTCCATCTCTTCATCGGACATTTCTTCGCCAAACTTCGCGTTGATCTCGTCAAACTCTTTCAGCAGAGAAACGGTTTCCTTGACGGCTTCTTCAACGACTTCACGCACGGTGCGCGCATCGTCGATCAGAGGTTCCTGTTCGAGATAGCCGACGGTGTGACCCGGCGAGATGACAGTCTCGCCCTGAATCTCTTTGTCGACGCCCGCGAGGATGCGCAGCAAAGAAGACTTGCCCGAACCATTCAGTCCGATGACGCCAATCTTCGCGCCATAGAAATAGGAAAGATAGATGTCTTTAAGGACGGCCTTCTTGTCATAGAACTTACTGACGCCGACCATGGAATAGATGACTTTGTTTGGTTCAGTGGACATAAATGTTGATTGACTAAGTAGAGCGCGTTGAATGGGAATTGAAGTTGTTAAAGCTAACCCGTTGGATTGGATTGTGCAAGAAGGGACGCAGCCTTCAACCGTTCGGCGAAGCCGACGATATATCAATAGCCCCCGGCTGGGTTGATGCCGCCGTAAGCCCTCACCCCAACCCTCTCCTGGTGGAAGAGGAGATAAGCATTTCCTGGTTCGTTCGGTTCGGACCTGGTGCCGCTCGCATCACTTCACCACAAAGCTGCTGCCGTACTCTCCATAGTCATTGGTCTTGACTCCGTTTCGCGCGCTGCCTTTGTAAGAAGGTTCTCCGGGCCGCAGTTCAATCGTTACTAAACCGCCGCTCTCTGACGACAACTTGCCGGCATGGACCGCCGCATTACAGATCGATGAATCGAGGGTGTAAATGTCGGTGCCCCACACCGAGCTTTCTTTGCCACCAGGGGGACATTTGAATTTGTAGGTCTTGCCGGTTTCGACGCTGAGCGCTGAAGCCGACGTGTTCCAGAGCACAGGTGTCTGGTCATCGGCTGCTCGCACTACCGCCTCAGTGTTTGGAGTTTTGAAAACGAAGCTGTGCTGATACGAACCGAAAGCGCTGGTGGTCACGCCGTTTCTTTCGCTGGTGCCATAAATGGTCCGGCCCGGGCGCAATTCGATGGTGACCGCGCCGCCTTGCTGATAGGTGATCAATCCGCTATGAACACCGGCCGTGCAGATTGATGAATCAGCCGTATAGATGTCGCTGCCCCAAACCGCATGCGCTGCGCCTCCCGGCGCGCACACCAGCGTAAACGTCTCTCCGTCTTTGCCGTTTAGCGACGCGGCGTTCGCTTCCCAGGTCGTTGGTGTGCCTGCACCGGCTGAAGAGGGCGGCGCGGGAGGCAAAGTGTTCGAGTTGTCTGGTGAAGCACTTGTGTGGCCACCGCCACTCGCGCTGTTTTCATTTCTCAGTTTTGAGCAACCGGCGCTGCCAAGCACGATTGCGGCCAGCAAGAGCCCAACCCAGCGGCCGACGATCCTTCGCTCGATGCGGAAGATTGATTGGTACGATGGTGTCACGTAGACAGATCCTTTCGTCTTGCCAGGTTTAATGAGCGGGATGCCGCGAGTATACCAGTCGGATGAATTGGGTGAAACGAGCGCGTCGAGTCGGTTGTCTGTCATGAGGCCCCAAGGACCGTCATGCAATAGCCACAACCATCGGCGTCCGGAATGTTGAAATCAACCGGAGGTTCGAACGAACGGCATGACCGTCGCGCATGTCGGCCCTTTGGGCCTCTTTGTTTTTGGACCGATGACCCCGACCTGACGGTGGGGGCTATTTCATGTCGGCGCTTCGCGCCTGATCAATACGAAAGCGAACCACTCCGGCCCGACCACCGTATTACCTGGCGTCAACAGACTATTCACCGCCTTACAATATTTGCGGCCGCCGTACGTCTACAGTAATGGTTTGATGAGCTGTCGAGCACACGCCAGATGAACGAGCAAGGCTTCGACCAGGATCGGCAAATCTCTGAAGTCATCGCGGCAGAGCGATCGCGGCTGCGCAATTTTATCCGGCGGCGCGTGGCCGATCCGCGCGACGCTGAGGACATTCTGCAGGACGTCTTCTACAAGCTGGTGGAAGCGAACCGCCTGCTGATGCCGATCGACCACGTGACCGGCTGGCTGTTTCGCGTGGCGCGCAATCGCATCACGGACCTTTTTCGTAAGCAGAAGACAGAGAGCTTCAGCGACTCGAGCGTAGAGGACGAACAAGGCGAACTGCTTCGGCTCGAAGATCTTCTGCCATCGCCGGATGCGGGACCAGAAGCGCTCTATGTCCGCCGAGTACTGCTCGATGAGTTGGAACTTGCTCTCGAAGAACTGCCTAATAATCAACCGATGAGCCAGCGTGAAGTATTCATTGCTCACGAACTCGAAGGGCGCAGCTTCAAAGAGTTGTCGGCGGAGAGCGGCGTTAACACTAACACGCTACTCGCGCGCAAGCGCCACGCGGTCCTGCATCTACGCCAGCGACTGCAGAGCATTTACGACGAGTTTACCAGTAATGGCTAAGTTGAAACGCTCTGCGTTCTCTGCGAAGACCTCGGCGCTCTCTGCGGTTGAGCGTTCGTGAAGGTGTTATTAACCGCAGGGGCCACAGAGGATTTCGCAGAGGGACGCAGAGAAGAGCGAAATTAGATCACGAGCAGTTAAAAACAAGTGAGGAAACACAACATGAAAAAGAGAATGATTTGGATGGCTCCCGCGGCGATCCTGGGGATGGTGGTCTTCATCACGATTGGCGGCACAGTAGTCATGCTTTTGTGGAATTGGCTGGCGCCGGCGTTGTTCGGATTGCGGTTAATTACCCTCTGGCAGGCTATCGGATTGCTGGCTCTCTGCCGAATTCTGTTCGGAGGCTTTGGTCTTGGTAGTGGTCATCGCTCCAGTTCGCGAGGGCGAATGGGCGAACGCTGTAAGCCGATGACGCCGGAGGAACGGGAAAGAATCCGCCAGGGACTTCATGATCGCTCGAGGCAGACGGCGCCGCTGGATTCGAATCCAGGCGACTGATCGCGGACCGATCTGCTTTGCACGAACGCTTGATTCAATGCACGGACAGGGAGGAACGAGTATGAGCACATCTATAACGCTGGAACGGATCGCAGAAGCATCGCCACGGCTGAAGGCCAGGATTGCCGGCGGTTTGTGGTTGCTCTGCATCGTGGCAAGCGTCGGGGGCTTCATCGCTGCGGCTCCACTAATCGTGGCCAACGACGCAGCGGCTACGGCGAGGAACATTCTGGCGAACGAATCATTGTTTCGTCTCGGATTTGCCGCCGATTTGATTAGCGGCTTGTCCTATTTGGGGGCCACAGTCTTCCTCTATTACGTGCTGAAACCCGTCAGCAAAAGTCTCTCACTGCTGCGGGTGGGTCAGTCATCTCGCGCCTTTGGTTCTATTGCATGGTGATCAGTACCTGAGTGCGTTCACATCGAGCCAGTTACAAGCGATGTCGATGATCTCTCTCAAGCTGCAGATGCAGGTCTTTAGCATCGGCATGGTATTTTTCGGAATTCAGTGCATCTTGATGGGATGCCTGGTTGCGCGATCGACGTTCCTGCCACGCATCCTGGGCGCACTCCTGGCAATCGGCGGAACAAGTTACGTGATCGCCTCTTTCGCGAACTTCTTATTACCACTGTTCGGCGCACGCCTAATACCTTTCATCATGCCCGTGGCGCTGATCGGCGAAGGATCGCTGACCCTGTGGCTCCTCACGAAGGGCGTGAACGAACAACGATGGTACGAGCAGGCCGGCGCAGCGGGGATTTGATCGCAAGCGCAATGTATTCTTGATTCGATCAGTCGCTCAGGAAATGAAGAGCGTTCAACGCTGAAAGGTTTGTCGACCGCGAGATGTGAGGAGACGGATCTTTAGGCATAAGGAGAAGTCGGATGACTCGCACCACGAACGCCAGGATCGCCGGCGCCACATTCCTGCTCTACATCGCGGCCGGCATAGCCGGTGTGATCCTGTTCGGCCGGGCGACCAGCGGAGATGGGATCGCGGTCAAGCTCGCGAGCATCGCGCAGCACACGACAGAGGTTCGCGTCGCGGTTGTGCTCTCGCTGCTCAGCTGCTTTACGGCCCTGGTGCTGGCCGTGACGTTGTATGGGATCACGCGCGACCAGGATCCCGACCTCGCGATGCTGGCCCTGACCTGTCGCGTCGCCGAAGGCTTGCTCGGTGCGATCTTCCTGCTGGCGACGCTGGGACTGCTGTGGCTCGGGACGACCGCTGGAGCAAATGCCCCGGACGGGGTGGCAGCGCGGGCGCTCGGCGCGTTCCTTCTTAAGGTGCAGAGTTGGAGCACGATGATCGGGGCGATCTTCTTCGCCGTCGGCAGTCTGATCTTCTCCTACCTTTTGCTGCGCGGCCGAATGATTCCCGCGGCACTCGCATGGCTCGGGGTGATCGCGTCGGTGCTACTCGTTGTGGGCCTTCCCGGTCAACTCTCTGGATTCTTCACCAGCCCGGCTTTCGGGCTGATGTGGTTACCGATGCTCGTGTTCGAGTTGACGCTCGCGCTGTGGTTGCTCATCAAAGGCGTAGCAAAAAGAGCGGTCTAGGCAAACTGGCAAAGGCGCGGGAATGTGAAAGGAACAGTGTCCAGGTTGGTTTATAGCTTTGGAGGAGTCACGCCTTGCTGTCCCTGATATTTTCCGCCGCGGTCTTTGTAGGAGACTTCACAGACTTCATCGGCTTCGAAGAAGAGCACCTGCGCCACGCCTTCGTTGGCGTAGATCTTCGCGGGCATCGGCGTCGTGTTTGAGAATTCCAGCGTTACGTACCCTTCCCATTCCGGCTCGAACGGAGTCACGTTGACGATGATTCCACATCTCGCATAGGTGCTTTTTCCGAGACAGATTGTCATGACGTTCCGAGGAATGCGAAAGTATTCCACCGTGCGCGCGAGCGCAAAACTGTTCGGTGGAATGATGACATGATCGGCCTGGATGTCGACAAAACTCTTGGCATCGAACTTCTTCGGATCGACGATGGCGCTATACACGTTGGTGAATAACTTGAATTCATCTGCACAGCGCACGTCATAGCCGTAGCTGGAGGTGCCATATGAAACGACACGCCGGCCATCTACCTCTTTTACCTGATGCGGCTCAAAAGGCTCAATCATGGCGCATTCCTGCACCATGCGCCGGATCCACTTGTCGGATTTTATGCTCATGTTCAGTACTGATTTATTGAGTGCATCCAGGGTTTAGATCGAAGCGCGTCAGAATACGCGATATGGCTTGCGGCGGCAAGCGAAGGTACAGAACCGCTTGCGGTAGCAAGCGGGTTAATGACTCAATCTTCGCGGAACGGTGAATTTCTTTTTGTATGGGAGTCGTAGGTGGAACTCGTGAACCGCTTGCTACCGCAAGCGGTTCTGTACCTTCGCTTGCCGGCGCGCTCCATATCCAACGCGTTGACCATCGACGATGCTCATTGTTAGCCTTGCCGATCATGAAACTCATCGTTCTTGGATCCGGGACTTCGGTTCCGCATCCGCAAAGGGCCGCTGCTGCTTTCTGGTTGGAAACGCCGGCGGGTAGTGCCTTACTCGATTGCGGCGCCGACTCAGCTCACCGCATGGCTCAGGAAGATGTCGACTGGCCCAACCTCGATGTGATCTGGATTAGCCACCTGCATCTGGATCACTGCGGCGGGCTGGCGTCGCTGCTGTTTGGATTGAAGTGGGCCCCGCAAACGCAGGCCCGTCAAAAGCCGCTCAGGATTTTCGGATGTGCGGGAATCGGGAAGCTCTTAAGAGCAATCGACGAATCGAACAACTACGCATTGTTCGCCCAACCCTTTCCCATCGAGCTCCATGAAGCCTCAGCCGACAACGCCGGCTTTGAATTAATGCCGGGACTTGCCGCGCAAACTTTTTCGACCCCACACACTCGTGAAAGCCTGGCGATTCGGCTGACTGACAGTGACGAAACATCGCTCGTCTATACATCGGACACCGGATATTCTGAAGAGCTGGCAACATTCGCACGCGGCGCTGACCTGCTGCTGCTGGAATGCTCGTTCTGGCGTAACAAGCCGACGCCAAAACATCTCGAGCTTGACGAAGCTATGCGTCTCGCGCAACTGACACAGCCACGCAAACTAATCCTTACGCATCTTTACCCCGAATGGGACGGTGTTGATCTTGAAAGCAAAGCTGGAGAGCTGTGGCCGGGTAAGACGATCGCTGCCTGCGACGGGCTATGCGTCGAAATCCAGCGCAAGTCAGTACCACCTGCGTAAGCGGGCGGGTCAATCATTCAGGTTGGGCATTAAGTTGAGCTATGGATCCACCTGCTGACGCAGGTGGTACTGACCTCATCATCTCAGCGAACGCTCACGGTAACATTATTGGCTCCCAGCGAATTTCCCGTCGCGCGTTGTAGCTCAGCGATGGATTTGTTGAGATCAGTCTGCGCGCGCAACTCGTTGCCCCGTGCGGTGGCCAATGCAGTCTGCCGTTCGAGCACCAGAAAAACTGTTGACTGGCCGACATCGAGTTTGCGTTTCTCGCTTTCGTACTGTTGCTCGGCGGTCGAGCGGGCAATCGCCGCCGATCGCAGACGGGCCGACGCGGTAGTCAGCGACTGCAGCGCGTTGCGCACCTCGACCTGAATCAGTTGTTCGAGCTGTTCACGTTGGGTCGCGATGCGCTTCCCTTCCACGAGCGAATGGCCGAGCTGGCCTGCGGCGGTGCGATTGCGCAGAGGCAAACTGATCGAAACTCCTACCCGAAAATTATTAAATTGATTCGAACCAAGATTGGAAAGGGACTGTGGGTAGCCGCCGAGCAAGTCAGGCGAAATGGTGGTTGCCGCCGGAGCCGGCAGCGCCGGCAAGCCTGAAAGCAACGACAACTGGTTCACTCGGGCGCGCACTTGATCACTGCTGGCCGAAAGAGGATTACTACCCGTCAAAGTGCCGGCGTTACCCACCATCCCGTAACTTCCGACCAGATCGATCTCCGGCTTCGACTGATCGCGATAGAGTCTCTGATCCAGAAGATTAATTTCGCGCGCCAGATCCGATTGACGTAATTCCTGTCGATTTTGGATCGCGGAACTCATCGCGTCAGGCAGAGACACCCGCGGCAGAGTCAGATCGGCCTGATCCGTGGGAATGATGGACAGGCCCCATAACTTAGCCTTCTGATTTTCGGCGATCATGTTTTTCAGACTATTCTCAGCGCGGTTAACGTCTTCGAGGGCGCTGAACTCGGCTTGTTCGAAATTCGCGACTTGCGTTTCGGCCGCGACTACATCAATGGGCGCGAGCGAACCTTCGGCCACCATGCGGCGGTTGTGCTCGAGTTGGCTGCGCGAGTCGTTGAGCGAATCACGTTGAATCTGCAGATTGCGCAGCGCAAAAACCAGGTCCCAATACGATCGCTGCACGCTGGTAATTACTTCGATCGCCCGCTGGCGAAACTGCGCGTCGGTCAATGAAAGATTCTTTTTGGACACTTCGATCTGACGCCGTGGCAAGTCAAAGCGCAGCCCGCGAACCAGCGGCTGGATATAGGTGAAAGTCAGCGCGGTTGGATACTGCGGATTAAGCGCGGTGAACAAACTGTTACTGGTCGAGCGAACCGATGAAAAGTCCAGTCGATAGTTGCCGCCGTACTTTGGGGTCAAACCTTCCAGACGAGTGGTCGCGGTAAAGTCCGTCGCCTCGACGGCGTTGCTGGCCCCGCTGAGAAAACTGGCGGCCGGGGTTTTGATTTTCTCGTAATAGCTCTGCGCGCTGAGCCTCGGATCATACGCTCCGTGCGTCGATAACAGATCGTATTCGGCAATCTTAACGCTGTCGCGCGCGACTTCGATGTCTTTATTGTTGACGAGCGCCAAAGCAATCGCTTCGCGCAGGCTCAGCGGTTGCTGATCGTTTGTCTCTACACCGACTCGGCTCAGCGAAGGCAGAGGCCGATTTACGTCGGCGCGATAGTCGATCACTACCGAAGGGGCCTTTGGACTCTGCTGCGCCGACACCATGGGCGAAGCCGCCGGGACTGGCGCGGGCTCCTGGCCAAAGGCGTTCGAATGTGCCAGCACAAATACCAACCCCATCAGCGAAGCGATCGTTAATATCGTCCGCGCAGCGGAGGGGCGGTAGCCCGACGGTGAGGGAGGGCGTTCACTCGTGGATGCGAGAGCCGAAGCCATCTCTGACGGTCGGGCTGCTGCCCAGTCCGCTGACGCACGTCTCACGGATTCAGATTGATTCAGTCCGCTTCGCGGACGCGGTTGAGTGGATGCTCGTTTTACTTCAATCATGACTTTCTTCCATCATTAGTTGACGATCCTAAGAGGTGTTCGCGATCGAATAACTTGCTTTGGCTTTTCATTCACGCGGACCACGAACAATCCAAATCGCACGAACAAAACTTCCGCTTCGTGTGGTTTCGTGGATCGTTTCATCTAGCAAGCAAATTTCATCAAAACAAAAAGGACAGCACTGGCTTCTTAGTGCCTCGTCGTTATCCCCAACAATGAAGCCGCTGCTGTCGCCGCTCGCCGCCGCGCGCGCCCAAAGACGCCGGAGAACGTCGAGCTGATGCGGGACCAGATGTGGCTGCGCGCCAAATCATCGAACAGTGAATAGAACACCGGCACAGCCAGCAGCGTCAGCAGCAGACACAAAGACTGTCCGCCAATCACCAACACGCCAATCGATCTGTTGGTGCCCGCGCCCGGTCCGCTGGAGAGGACCAACGGCGTCATGCCCGCGACCAGCGCGATCGTGGTCATTAAAATCGGGCGCAAGCGATCGCGATTCGCCTGGATGATCGCGTCATGGCGTTCCATGCCCTGCTTGCGCAAACCGTTCGTATGATCGATTTGCAGGATGGCGTTCTTTTTCACCACCCCGAACAGCAGCAACAAACCCAGACCCGAGAAAATATTCACCGTCTGTCCCGTCACCAGCAACGAAACGATGCCGAATGGAATTGCGAGCGGCAGCGTCAAAAGAATCGTGACCGGATGAATGAATGATTCGAACTGCGCCGCCAGAACCATGTACATAAAGACGAACGACAAGACGATCGCCAGCAGGAAATACTGCCCGGTGCGAGCCAGCTCTCGCGTCCTCCCGGCCAGAAACGTTCGATAAGAGCTGTCCATATTTTCCGCTTTGGCATATTCGGTGAGCTTTGCGGTGACTGCTGTTTGCGATCCTCCCGGCTTGGTGTTCGCGACCAGCATCACCTGGCGTTGACGGTTGTAGCGATCGATTGAAGAGGGGCCAGTGCCTTCCTCGACCCGCACCAGATTATCGAGGCTGACCCAACCCAGCTTTTGTGAAGATACCAGCATTCGTTTCAAGCCATCGGCGCTGGCGCGAAACTCTCCCATCGCGCGCACCCGCACGTTGTATTGATCGGTGCCGGCGTTGAAAGTCGAAACCTTCTGACCAGCCACCAGAGTGTTGAGTGATTGGGCGATGTCGCCAACCCGCACTCCCAGATCGGCGGCACGGGCCCGATCGATTACCACGCGCAATTCAGGCTTGCCCGTGATCAGCGTCGAATCGACGTCGACGACATCCGGAATTGTCTTCAGTTTCTTGAGCAGGTCGTCAGCGTACTTGGTGAGCTTGTCCAGATCCGGGCCGCTCACCACAAAGTTGATGTCCGCGTTACGCTGCCCGCCGCCGGAAATAGCCGCCACCGGATTAACACTCGTGCGCAGCTGATCCGGAAATTCTTTCAGGTACTTGCTCACGATCTCGTTACGCACCCGAATCATCAAATCCTGTTGCGAGACGCTCCGCTCGTCAACCGCCGTCATCTTCACGTAGATGTTTGCCAGATTGACGATCTGTTGTTGCCCACTGCCAATGGTTACCAGCGTGTCGGTGACGCCGGGCAGCTTTCGAACATCAGCGGCAATGCGTTCCGCCAGACCCGCATGAAAAGCGGCACGGTGCTGAGGATCACCAGGACCGACAACAACACAATCGCCCAGCGATGATGCATAGACCACCTGAGCATCCAGGTGTAGGTGCGATCGATGGGACGATAGAAGCGTGACTCTTTCGATTGCGCCTGGATGTACTTGTCCTTGAACTCAGCCAGTGAGCTGCGCTTCTGGCCTTCCGGCGAAGTCGAGATTTCCGGGCCGGGTCCTTTTGCGGCCGGCGCGTGCTTGCGCTTGATCATGCGCGCCGCCAGCATAGGCGTCAGCGTAAACGACACGATCAGCGAAACCGCAATCGCGAACGAAGAAGTAAATCCGAACGAAGACATGAAGCGGCCGACGATGCCGGCCATGAATCCGACGGGCAGAAACACCGCGAGCAGGGACAGGGTCGTGGCCGTAACTGCCATGCCGATTTCGCGCGTGCCTTCAATGGCCGCCTGGAACGGCGGCATTCCTTTTTCTTCGATGAAGCGAAAAATATTTTCCAGCACCACCACCGCATCGTCGATCACAATTCCGACCATCAGTGTGAGCGCGAGCATCGTGATCTGGTTCAGAGTAAAGCCCATCGCCGCCATCAGTCCGAAGGTGGCCACGATCGAAGTAGGAATGGCTATGGAAGCGATGAAGGTGGCGCGGAAGTTCCAAAGAAAGACGAAAACGACGATGGCCGCCAGGATACTGCCCTCAATCAGGTGCAGATTGATCGAATGCAGGGCCGCTTTGATAAAGATCGTCTGGTCCCCAACGATTTGTGTTTTCACATCATGCGGCAAGTTCGGCGTGAGCTCGGCCAGACGCTCTTTAACCGCGTCGGCAACCGCCACGGTGTTTTGGCCCGACTGCTTCGACACGACCAGCGTTACGGCGGGCTGGCCATTCAAACGCGCTTCCGTGCGTTGCTCTTCGGCCCCGTCTTCGACATAACCAATGTCGCTTAGCTTGACCGCGTAAGCGCCGCGGCTCGCGACCACGATATTGTTGAATTGCGCCGGATCGGGAACGCGTCCCATCGTGCGCACAGTGAACTCGCGCTGCCCTGATTCAATGCGACCACCGGGCAACTCCATGTTTTGCAGCTTGACCGCATTCGCGACGTCGGCAGCTGTAACATTAAAGGCCCGCATCTTGTCGGGATCGACCCAGACTTCCACCTCACGCAGACGGCCGCCCACGATTTCAACGTTGCCGACCCCGTCGATCGATTCGATCAGGCGCTTGATCCCCTTGTCGGCGATGTCGGTCACCTCGCGCAAGCTGCGCGGCGCCGATACCGCTATGCGCAAGACCGGCGTCGCATCAGTGTCGAGCTTCTGCACAATTGGGACTTCGGCCGTCTCAGGCAGCTGGTTAACGATCAAGTCAACTTTGTTGCGCACTTCCGAAGCGGCCACGTCGGCATTCTTCTCGAGCACGAAATTAACGAACACCTGCGAAACGCCTTCGACGGAAGTCGACCGCAATTCATCGATGCCGCTGATGGTGTTAACCGCGCCTTCGACCTTGTCGGTGATTTCGGTTTCTATTTCCTGAGGCGAAGCGCCCGGATTGACGACCGTAATCGTGATCGTCGGCAAATCGATCTTAGGAAACAGATCGACGCCGAGCGATCTAAAGGAAAACAGGCCCACCACGGTAATGCTCAGAATGAGCATGGTCGCGAAGACCGGACGACGAACACAGATTTCAGCAAGTTTTTGCATCTTAACCCCGCGGAGCGCAGGCATCCTTGCCTGCGGAACGCCGGCATCCTGCCGGCCCTTCCCCTACCCACTCGCTACTGCGAGCGGTTTCGCACTTATTGCGTGACTGCCGCTCCATCACTCAATTGATCGACATTGCTGGTGGCCACTATTTCATCGGCCGCGACACCACTCTTGAGTTCAACCAGGTCACCCTCAGTCTGGCCGGACTGCACCAGGCGTTGCTCAGCATGGCCGTTCTTAATCACGAACACGTAGGTGGATCCCGAAATTGTGCGCAGTGCTCGCTGTGGCACGAGCACGGCTGGCGCGCTTTGCGGCAAAAGAATTCGCACAGTGGCGAACTGGCCTGGTTTCAACTCGGCTTTTGGATTCTCAACATCGGCCTCAACCGTCAGCGTCCTTGAAGCAGTGGTGACGTTAGGCGAAACCCGCGCTACGTGGCCGGCAAAATTACGATCGGGATAACCCGATACGCTGACAGAAACACTCTCGCCGGTACGCACCTGTGGAATCGCCTGCTCGGGAACATCTATGCGCACGCGCAAAGGGTTCAGATTGACGACGGTGGCGACTTTCTGTTGCGGTGAAACATATTCGCCGACGTCGGCGGGGCGATCGGCGACATATCCCGGCATCGGCGAGACCACCACGGTGTACCCGAGACTGCGCTTCGCAAGTGCGACCTGAGTCACCGCGGCATCGACCGCCGCTTGCGAGTTGGCAACGGTGGCGTAGTTTTGCTGGGCCTGATGAATCAGGGCCTGATATTGCTCAGCCAACTGATCGCGTTGGGATTTCTGCTGGTCGTAAGCCGAGCGCGAAATGTCGCCGGTCTCGACCAGTTTCTCGTAGCGCCGCAAATTCTTCTCAGCTAACTCCAGCGCTGAGCGCGCCCCTGCCACCTCGGGAACATTCTCCGGATTGAACTTCTGTCCGGGCCGCAACCCGATCTTTGCCTCGTTCTGCCGCAGCGTGGCTTTCGCCTGGTCCAACTGGGCCTGCGCTTGTTGGACGCGAATACGAAAGTCCGCGTCATCAAGCTTGACGATCATCTGCCCGCGTCGCACTGAACTGCCCAGGTCGACCCCGACGGCGACGACCTTGCCCGACGTTTCCGCCGCGATGTCAGTTTGCTCGTTCGCCGCCAGGCTGCCGTTGGCTTCGAAATAGCGTGGCAGTTGCCGCACAACCGCGGACGTGGTGCTGACGGAAATGGCCGCCGGCGTCGGACTTGCCGAGGCGCTGGCGTTGCTCTGTCCTTTAGAGCGGCTGCAGCCCGTCAAACCCGTGCCCACAGCCGCAGTAATTAGAAACAAAAAGATAAGTTTGAGCGGTCCTGAAAGACTCATTTACGCGATCTCTTTCTCCTGATATTCTCGCCTTTTTTTTGCGATCCGTTTCGGTGACCCTTCACTGCGTTCTTCACAGCGAACCTTTTGGCAGCGGCCTTGAAGCTGCGAATTGGTGTGCCTACTTTGCCCCTGGCCGCGATTCCGTTCAAAAGGATGCCAGCGAACTCGCGCGCCGCGACTTGATTCGAGATTTTCAGCAGACTTCGCTTCCGATCCCACAAATTATTGTTCAATGAGTGATGCATCACCATGCCGATAAAAGCACGCACCACGATGGCTGGCTCAACTCGAACAATAGCGCCCTCGCGCTGCCGTTCGCTGATGTAATTGCCGAGCGAGCGGTACACGCGCCGCACAAATTTCTCCCAGAACATGTGGGCGAGGTCATGCTCTTCCAGGGCCGAATGCAGCAGCAATCTTTGGAATTCCGGGTCGCAGTCGTGCTGATTCAAGGCCTCGAGCGCAATGCCCTCGAAGACAGCCCGGTCGTCCTTGCGCGCGATCGCTTCAGCGACTGCCAGTCGCGGATCAAGAGTATCGTGCACACAGGCTTTCTGATCGAGAATGGCGCTGTACAGCGCCTCTTTGTTGGCAAAGTGCCGAAACACCATTGCCTCAGAGACTCCGGCTGCCAAAGCGATTTCTTTCGTGGTGGTGCCGCGAAAACCGCGTTGCGAAAACAGGCGCATGGCAATCCGCAGGATTTGCAGACGGCGCTCGTCACCCGCCATGCGCCCGCCATTCCCGTCGGCGCCGTTATTCGTTGGTGTTTTCTTACTTAGAGTCGGCAAAGTGCAATCTGAACGTTTCGAAGTAAGTACTCACTTACCATCTGTCAGACGGCAAAGTCAAGTTAGTGGCACGGAGCGCCGACATCCCTGTCGGCGGTGCGCGGGCATCCTGCCCGCATTCCCAAAGCCGGCACGGATGCCGGCGAACCGCAGGCAAGGATGCCTGCGCTCCAGGAGTCACTGATTCTCGCAACCGCGCGGCGACTTTCCTCGTATGGAGAGTTTGGTTGATTACTGAAGGTAAGGAGTTAAAGAAATGTCGGAAGCAACGGGAGACACTCAACAGGCGCCTAACACGGCGATTATCAAGGGCAACGGGAGAGAAATAAACATGTCAGAATTTGCAGAAGATGCGCATGAGTATGGAAGAAAGATTGTCGATGCCGCGTCGCGGGCCGGCGATTATGTGAGCGAAAAGGTCAATGTGGTGAGTGACAAGATCAAGGACCTGCAGGGCAAGGACCTCAGCGAGATCGCCGGAGAAGCCAAAGATTACGCCCGTGAAAACCCAGGCCACGCCATTCTGATCTCCGCGGTCGCGGGTGTGGTTTTGGGATTTCTGCTGCGCGGCAGGCGGTAATCAGGCCTCGTCCCAGGCGCGCAAGTCACGAATCAAACTGCCGAATCCGTTCGGGAACTGCCTTGCTAGCCGATCTAAATCGGTAGCCAATCTTGTTGCGGCTAACGCGGCAAGTTTAGTCTGGGTGGCCATCGATACCCGATCAGACCCATACGCGGATTTCTTCAAAGACTTCCTATCATAGGTCAGGCGCTCACCCTCGAGCTTACGAATCCATTCATCCTCACTAACATGGGGATCAAGACCGCAACGATACCACGCCTCTATTTGCGGAACCGCCAATCCAAGCGCCACCTTCAGACGCGTTTTGGTAGACACGGCACTAAGGCTGGTGAATTCCGTCGCCACTATTCTGCGAAGTCGGCATAGTCTACATTTAGCATTGCCCACGTCAGAAAGTTCGTGAGATTTAACCTCCACGGGGGATTCGTCAGAATCGATCACGACTACAAATCCTTCTGCGTCAGATGAATAATGAAGATCCTTGATAATAGTGGGAAGCAGCTTTAGCACGTGAGACCAACCTCCTGGACGCCATTTTCTGCTTACTGGATCTGTCTTAAAGCCTAGTACCGCATCAATCAGAATCTTGATCGCTGCTTCATCCGCGGTGTATTCACTGACTACGGCTATTTTCACTTGAGGGTACCCCGCCGAGAATGCCACTAAACCAGATCTCGCCAAGGGGTACTCCTTTGTCTTCGAGGAGTTCAGTGATGTGTGGCTTCTCGGACAGACGCTGGAAGTGCCCGCCCTCTTCGTCTTTGTGGGCGATCACAATCTGTTCAGGGTGTTCTTTGTAGAGATCGAGAAGGTATGGAGAATGCGTAGTGGCTATTACCTGTACTGGCGGGCGCTTTTCGCCATAGTCCTCGGGAAAAGCCAAGCGATACATTGCCTCCCTGATATCCATCAGTAGTCTCGGGTGAATGCCATGGTCCGGCTCTTCAAAACACACAATCGCGGGTGGCTTTCTCAGGTAGGCCAACGTCAACAACGCTACGGCGAACAACGTGCCTTGCGACAAATCCGACGCACCATACTTGTAACTACCCAATGCTGTTCTAAGCTGGAAGGCCTTCGTGCCGTTTGAAGGACGTTCAAATAGGATTCGATCAAACTCCGGGAGCCATCGGTTAAGTTCCTTATTTAGCGCATCAAATCGCTCTGGCTCTTGGCCACTCAAATCGTCGAGTACATTCGCCAAACCAGACCCATCCTCGCTCAGTTCAGGTTCCGTATCGATCTGCGCAGGCTTTGCAATGCTCTTGGCATCAAACGAGTAGAGTTTGAAACCGCGCAACGTATCATCGAACAATTGTAAGAGTAGCTGGTCTTCCATGAGTGTGAATCTTGGCCTCCCGCTCGGAAGGACGGGCTTGCTGTCGTTGTTACGCTTTAGGGCAGCCCCGACGCTCAATTCTTTCCCATCCTCTACCCATGTGACATCGACCTCAACCTCATGAGTATCCGGATCCAGCCCTGCAGTTACAATCTTGTCGAAGTCATAGCTACGTCGACGAAGTACAAAATCAAAAACTTGCATCGCGGTGGTCTTCCCGCTGCCATTTGGTCCGACAATCAAGGTGAAGGGACCAAGTGGAAGGGTGGCGTCTCGCAACACCTTGAAATTCTGAAAGTGTATTGACTTGATCATTAGAATGACCCTCTCGTACTAACGCGCCGATTATACGCTCTAAGCGGTAACCTGAGAATGTAAAGATTGTTTACCTCAAGCAGGCTATGTATATCGCGGAAAAAGATTTGCCACTTTCAAGGCCAGCCCAACATACGATTGAATTTCCTGTGGCTGAAATCGGTAAGCCTCACGGTAAACAAACAGCTGGTTCCCTCCTCCATCGGTGCAGGTTCTCGGATACTGCTCGTAGAACGAAAGCAGCCCGTCGTTGAACATCTGGCGAATGGCCGCTTCGTCCTGGCCGCGCAGAATGTATTGGCGGGAAAATTCCGGCCGCTGTCCAAAGTCAATATCCTGATAACCAAAAGCGGTGAAGATTTTGAGCAGAACATTCTCTGGCCGCAAAGAGAAGTACGGCACGCTCAGGTGAGGCGGCTCAAGATAGACGACAGACTGACGATGTATCTGCCGGTTCTTGCCGTAACCAGTTACATAGACGTAATCAAAAACAGCGGCCTTGATTTTGCTGGCTTCGCCGTACATGAAGTTCTTGATCTCTTTGCCGTGTCCCTGATTGAACAGAGCGAAGCGATCCAGGCCGGCAATCATGTTCAGCGGCGCACTGGCCGCAAAGCTCCAACCAAGCTGATCGGCGGTTAGTTGTAATTGTTGAGTTCGCTCTTTTTCTTTCCGCCACGCATAGACGGTCAGAAAGATGACGAGGCCCAGGATCAAGACAACGAAAAGAAAAGGAAGTAGCGGGAGCAAGTCAGACATCGTCATCCCTCGCGCGTCAACTGTCCTTCACTTCCGTCGCTTAGTCTCTGGCGCCGGCCTGCCTCAAAATCGCGACCACATCGGGGTGGTTCTTACTCGTTGCCAGACTGACCGCGGTCGCGCCGTTGTCAGCGCGGCGATTTACATTTCCTCCGCGAGCAATCAGCAAGCGCACCGTCGGAACGTGCCCCTGAAACGAGGCAATCATGACTGAAGTAATACCGTTCTTATTCTGCGCGTCGATATTGGCGCCCCCCGCCAGCAGGGCATCTATGGTTTCTGCTTTCCCAGCCGCCGAGGCCAGGATTAAAGCATTGTCTCCATCCTTATCAGCCTGATTAGCCCGCGCGCCTTTGGCGAGCAGCAGCTTCACAATTGGTGTAAAGCCCTGGACCGCCGGGCTAATCAGAATCGGTGAGCCCGTATTATCGGCCGAGTTAACGTTGGCGCCTGCCTTCAAGAGTGCCTCGACCGCGTCGATACGTCCATTCCCAGCAGCGAAGTAGAGGGCGGAATTACCTTCCTTGTCACGCGCGTTTACGTCCACGCCCGTGGCTATCAGGCTTGGAATAAGATCTGCTCGGCCTTGAGCGGCAGCGCGCATCAGAGCGGTGCGACCCTGTTCATCGGTCTTCAAAGCCTCGCTGTCCGGCGGGTTACGCGTGGCGTTCCAGGACGGCGTGCTGCGCTGCGAAAGCTTGCGCAGATCCGGCCGGCGCAAGCCTACATACTCGGGAGCAATCTGGGCGGCGCGGGCATCGGTAACACGCGCGCGTGAATCGTCACCCAGCGCCCGATAGACGTCGCCCAGCATCAGCCACCCATCTTCGTCGTCTCCGCTTTTTTGGGTGTACTCTTCCAGTTGGGTCCGTGCCTCGGTCAAACGTCCATCCAGAATCAGCAGACCGATCCGATCCGGGGCATAGGTCGAGCCCAGATTCACCGCGGCCCTCCATTGCTCGCGCGCATCAGTGAAGTTCTCAGTCATGTAATAGATCAGCCCGATGTTTGAGCGCGGCGCGCCATCTTTAGGATTGAGCTTGATCGCTTCGAGGTACTGCTGCGCGGACGGGAGCAACTGACCCAGCTTTTGCAGCATGACCGCATAGTTAAAGTGGGCCGAGAAATCTTTCGGATCAATATCGATCGCCTTCTTCGCTTCCACCGAAGCGTCACTGTAGCGACGCTGGTTACTCAAGAGTCGGACTAATTCCAGATGCAGCACGATGAGCGGCTGGGGCGTGAGGGTAATCGCCTTCCGGTACGCGCTTTCGGCTTCGGCATAACTTTGACGCAATGAAAGCACGTAACCGAGCGCGAGATAGCCGTAGTAGTTGTCTGGTTGCGCGGCTACTGACCGGCGCGCAGCAGCCGTTGCTTCATCGAGACGGTTCAACTCGCTATAGGTAAAGGCGAGACGGGCGTACGGTTCGCTGTCCCCGTGACTGAGGGTGGCGGCCCGCTGATAAAACTTTTCGGCTTCAACAAATTTCTTTTGATTGTAGTAGGTGTGCCCCAGACCGAGATATGGCCGCGGATCCGCGGGAGCGAGTTTGGACGCCAGCAGGTAACCTCGCTCGGCAGCTTCGTTACGGCCATTCTGGCGCTCGTCATCGGCGAGACTGAGCGCGTCATCGACCTGTGCCGAATTGTTAACGGGTTGCGGCCGCGTTCCCACTTTGGGCCTGGAACTAGTCGGCGCGGTGTGGGTAACCTTCTTCGCGGGGAGTTTCATCACCGCGCCCGCATCCGCAATCGTTCCACCACCGGCGCCTGAACCGTGCTGGGCTCTGATCACCGAGACCGAACCAGAAACGGCAATCGCGAGGGTTAGAAAGAAAATTCGACGCACAGGGAAAATCAAGATTGTCATTGAGATAATTCCTCTCTCTATGGCGAGGTGTTTCAGACCGGCAACTCACCGTTAACACTCAGGGGAAACGCCGCTAGCATTGCAAAATTTATTCGTGCAGGCAAGAAAAATCCGAATGGGATGCGCCTACACTGTCACGGCTTCGCGGTACTCGCCCCAGACGCGGCGCAGCCGGTTACTGATCTCGCCGACAGTCGCATAGGCCTCGACGCAATCGAGGATTCGAGGCAGAACATTTTCAGTGCCGCGCGCGGCTTCTTCCAGTTTTACCAGCGAAGCCTCTGCAGCGCTCGAGTCGCGACGCTCACGTAGAGACCGCAAGCGCTCGACCTGGGTTTTCTCAATTGCGGCATCAACGCGGAGGGTCTTGACCTTGGGCCCTTCTTCACTTTGGAATTGGTTCACGCCCACTACAATCGCCTCGTCAGTCTCAACTGCGCGCTGAAATTCGTAAGCTGCGTTTTGGATCTCGCGCTGGATGTACCCTGTCTCGATCGCCCGCAAGGTCCCGCCCAGGGCGTCGATTTTGTTGAGATAGTCACCTGCGCGTTTCTCGATCTCTGTAGTTAGCTCCTCAATAGCGTAAGAGCCTGCCAGGGGATCGACAATGTCGGCGACTCCCGATTCATGCGCGATGACCTGTTGAGTTCGCAGCGCCACCCGGGCCGCGTCTTCGGTCGGCAAAGCGAGTGCTTCATCCATCGCATTCGTGTGCAGAGACTGTGTTCCGCCCAGCACGGCCGCCAAGGCCTGAATGGTCGTGCGCACGACATTCACTTCGGGTTGTTGCGCGGTCAGGGTTGAGCCCGCGGTTTGGGTGTGAAAGCGCAACATCAACGAGCGCGGATCGCGCGCGTGAAACCGTTCGCGCATGATGCGCGCCCAAAGCCTTCGCGCGGCGCGAAACTTCGCGATCTCTTCGAGCAGGTTATTGTGCGCGTTAAAGAAGAACGAGATGCGCGGCGCAAACTCATCAACTTCAAGCCCGGCGCTAATTGCCGCTTCGACATAAGCGATCGCGTCCGCGATGGTGAACGCAACTTCCTGCACGGCGGTCGAGCCGGCCTCGCGAATGTGGTAGCCGCTGATCGAAATCGTGTTCCAGTTCGGAACTTCGCGGGCGCAGAACGCGAAGGTGTCGGTAATCAGACGCAGCGAAGGCGCCGGCGGAAAAATATAAGTGCCGCGGGCGATGTACTCTTTCAAGATATCGTTCTGCAGGGTGCCGCTAACCTTTTCAAAAGCTACGCCCTGTTTCCGCGCTACGGCCAAATACAGAGTAAGCAAGATCGCCGCCGTCGCATTGATCGTCATGGAAGTCGATACTTCGCCGAGGGGAATCCCGTCGAACAAAGCGAGCATGTCTTCGAGCGAATCGATTGCTACACCGACCTTGCCGACTTCTCCACTAGACAATGGATCATCAGAATCCAAACCAATTTGTGTAGGTAAATCGAATGCGACGGAGAGCCCGGTCGTGCCCTGTGACAGCAGATACTTGTAACGCGCGTTTGATTCCGCGGCGCTGGCATAACCTGCGTACTGGCGCATCGTCCAGAGACGCCCGCGGTACATGTTGCGTCGGATGCCTCTGGTGAACGGAAAATCTCCCGGATCGCCCAGGTCGCGATCGTAGACGATCGGTTCAGTATTCGCGGGATTGAAATCGACGGGCAATTCAAAGCCGGACGAAGTTTCGAAGTGCTCGCGGCGTTCACCTGTAGCCTTGGCATCTGTAGCTTTGGTTTTCGTAGCCATTGAATCGAGCGGCTGTTGCGGGGCCGTTTTGCGAATCGCCCGAAGGCTAGCACACCAAAGATGAGCACGGCAATTTCTCGAACTTTTGCGGAAGTGTCTTTGATTTGCCAGGCGCTGGGTGACGGAGTCAGTACCGGGAGCGGACCGGGGTCCCCGCGCGGGCAGCCCGCGTGGGGTGGTGGATGCGACCGGGTATCAACCCCGCGACGGTCGAGATCGCCTAAACTGTAACCCGGTCAGTATCGCTCCCGGTACTGACCTCATTACAATTGAGACTCTGCCCTCTCACGACAAATCCTAATTTCCAGACAAGGGTGGATCCAGGGCGCCGACGGTTTGACCGCGTTGCTTGTGTGACTTAGCATCACGATAGTCAGTATCCGGGATAAGCGGACTAGATATCAATGGACGAACACACTAAAAAACTTGCGGAAGAAGTCGGCACCGCAATCAACGAGTCTGTGCAAAACTCAACCAGCGTCGCGGCGGCGATAGAGCGACTGCGAGAAGCCGGATTTGAGATGGAGCTGACGCTGAAACTCGAGATTGGGCTGCGGCCTCATCACAGTGACGAGTCCAGCAGTGAGAGTGAACGATCACTGGAGCTTACCGATGAAGATCTAAAGATCCTGCGATCAATGAAAATTAAGATTGATTCGGAAGAGTAGGGGTCCTCGAGCAAGAGACGATTCAAGCGCCGTTAGACGCGAAATATTTATAGGACCCGTGCGCACAGGAAAGATTGCCCGCGAGAACGCACGTTCGTTCTCGCGGGCTTTCATACAATAGAAACGCCGGGCCATAAAAACTTCGTGCCTAACGGCTCTAAAATGACGACGTCGCAAAATCACTCATCTACTCAGGCTTCTCGGTGCCGCCAGTGAGCGTTTGTTGCCGCAGGGCAGCCGCACCGATAAAACCACCCATGCCCATCGTCTCTACCGCACTGCTCGGAACTATCATCAGCGCGCCTTTTTCTTTCAAGCCTTCGTATAACATGTTCATTGCACGCAGGTGCATGGCCGTGGGGTTGTTACGATAAGACTCCGACGCTTTGTCGAACTGGGCGGCAATTTCGACTTCGGCCTGGGCCAGGATCACTCGCGCAGCCTTCTCACGCGCCGCCTGCGCCTCGCGCGACATTGCGTCCTGGAGCGCCGCCGGAATAATCACGTCGCGCATCTCGACCGATTGCACGGTCACGCCCCAGGGATTCGAGCGTTCATCGATCAGCTTCTGCAATTCGCCTTCGATGCGCTCGCGACCACGCAGCAGATCGCTCAAAGACGTGCGGCCGATTATGTCTCGCAGGGCCGTCTGGGCCGCCCAACTAACCGCCGCGGGATAATTTTGTACTTCGAGGGCAGCTTTCTCAGGATCGTAAACCACCCAGAACAGAACTGCATCGACATTGACCGGCACAGTGTCGCTGGTCAGCGTCTCTTCCGCGGCGAAAGCGGTAGTGATTACGCGCTGGTCGATCCAACTGGAAATGTTATCGACGAAGGGAATGATCCAGAAAAGACCCGGACCGCGGAGCCCGATGAATTTTCCCAGTCGAAGCACGACGGCGCGTTCCCATTGGCGGGCGATCTTTGGCGACTGAGCCAACAGCAAGCCGAGCAGTACTCCGACGATCGCCCCGCCGGGATTGAGAGTCAGCAGCGTCGCCAGAGTTCCGAACGCCACCGGCACAAGGAACGCAACTGCCTGAACAAAGTTCACGCGCGGCGCATTCGCAGGCAAGTTGCTCCTGATTTCAAAATTTTGAATGTTAGCCATGTGAGTCTCCTTCGTTGTCTGTAGCGCAAGTTGTTAACTTGCGTCGATTACTCGTTGCGCGAAATCGCAAGTGAACGCCTCGCGCTACCCTTTTTTGCGCCTGCCTTCCAAATGTTCAATCACGTCGTCAATCGAAAAGCCGCGGGTGTGTGTCTCAGCAATGAAATGATCCGCCAACTCGCGGAGGTGCCGGTCGCGATCACGCCGGCTGGCAGCCTGTTGCGGCCGCGCACTAACAAATGTCCCGACGCCGCGGCGGGTTTCGACCACGCCGGCGCGCTCCAACTCGGCATAAACTTTGGCGACGGTATTCGCGTTGATGCGCAACTCAACCGCCAATTGCCGCACCGTCGGCAGTTGATCGCCGATGCGCAGCCGGCCGGTCGAGATCGCAAAGCGAATAGACCTTTCCAGTTGAGCGTAAAGCGGCGTTGGGTGATTGGAATCTACTTGAAACATCTTTGCCCTATTGTACTACGACAATGGGACAAGTAAAGTTCCAGACTCCTCACTTCTTTGAAAGCTCATTGCGAATTGGCGAAAACAACTAAGTTTCAAATCACTTCCGCAGGCGATACGACCCTGACTTGTTCGAAGCGTTTGAAGTCGGCGAGGTTGAAAGTAAGGAGATTCGGTATGGCATGAACCAACATCGCAGCCACTAGTCGCGCATCGTGAACCTCAACGCCCATTACAGAATGGGCCGTTATCAGCCTACGCCACTCTAAGTGGGTTGTTAGACTGTCAGGCGCCAAACGACAGAACCGCTCGATAACGCGAACTTTCCGTTCGGTCTCTTCCGGCGAAAGACCGTAACCACCGCGCGCTGACTCAGGTCGAGTGCAAACAGTCCAGAACTCAGCCAAAACTTGCGATGTGTAGAAGATATCCTCGTTGTCGGCTCTTAGTTTCGCTAGTGCGCGAAGAACATTGACGCGATCAGGATCATTCGCTGGAACAAGGCGGAGGAAGACATTCGAGTCGACGAGGTACGCCATTTAGCGCTCAGGGGAATAGATGTCGTCCCGTGAGAAATCTCTTGGCAGCGGTGTAACATGTTCTTCTGCTAGAGACTCCATAGCTGTGGTAAATTCTTCAGCGGCTGTCGCAACCTCGTTTCCGTTTGGCAAACCGAGCAAGCTCTTCAGGTACTCATCGATGGACAGACCGCGTTCGCGTGCTCGCGCGGCCAATGTCTCGGCGGTTTCTGGTTGAATCTCAAGCGGTGACTGCATCTTGCTCACATCCTCTCGCTTATCATAAACGCGTGCAAGGCGTTGCGCAATGAGTTCACCGTTTGGCTAAGCCTTAACCCCTATGTTATCTTTTCCCTCTTTAAAAACCTTCCAGTTTTTACCTGTAAAGGCTTCGCATTAATTCGAAGGAGTCGAACGAGCAAATATGGCTACGCCTAATGGAAATGGCACGAACGGGCATGTCGGCCGCGTGGTGCAAATTATTGGTCCGGTAGTGGACGTCGAGTTTACCGAGAGTTACCTGCCGCCGATTTATGAGGCGCTGCGGATAACTTCGGACGGGTTTGATGTGCCCGAACCAATCAATGTGATCGCTGAAGTACAGCAGCACCTGGGCGAAGGCCGCGTGCGCGCCGTCTCGATGCTCCCCACCGACGGCATGGTGCGCGGGATGAAAGCGATCGACACCGGCGGGCCAATCACGGTACCCGTCGGCGAAGGCACTCTCGGTCGCGTCATGAACGTGATCGGCGATCCGGTTGACAACCTTGGCGACATTCCACACCAGCAGCGCTATCCAATTCACCGTCACGCGCCGTCGTTTGAAGAGCAGTCAACCGAACTGCAAATGTTCGAAACCGGCATCAAGGTCATCGACTTGATTCAACCGTTCGTGCGCGGTGGCAAGATTGGTTTGTTCGGCGGCGCCGGCGTGGGCAAGACCGTCATCGTGATGGAGCTCATCAACAACATCGCCAAGGCGCGTTCCGGCTTTTCGGTTTTCGCCGGCGTTGGCGAGCGCACGCGCGAAGGCAACGACCTGCTGCGTGAAATGGTCGAATCCAAAGTCATAGACTTTGGTGAATCCTTCTATCACAACATGGAAGAGACCGGCGCTTTCGACATGACCAAGGTCGATATGAAAGCGATCGAGAAGTCGAAGGTCGCGCTCATCTATGGTCAGATGACTGAGCCGCCGGGCGCGCGCCTGCGCGTGGCGCTTTCCGGATTGACCGTGGCTGAGTACTTTCGCGATCAAGGTTTGGACGTGCTGCTCTTCATCGATAATATTTTCAGATTTACTCAAGCCGGTTCGGAAGTGTCAGCGTTGTTAGGCCGCATGCCTTCGGCGGTGGGCTATCAGCCAAATCTCGCGACCGAAATGGGCGAGATGCAGGAACGGATCACTTCGACCAAAACCGGATCGATCACTTCGATTCAGGCGGTGTACGTTCCGGCTGACGATTACACCGACCCGGCTCCCGCAACGACGTTCGCGCATCTAGACGCTGTCACAGCTTTGTCGCGTCAAATCGTGGAGTTAGGAATTTACCCGGCGGTCGATCCGCTGGCCTCGTCCTCGCGCATTCTCGATCCGCGCATCGTCGGCGAGGACCACTACAACACCGCGCAAACCGTTAAGCTAATCTTGCAGCGCTACAAGGACCTGCAGGACATCATCGCGATTCTCGGTCTTGACGAGCTCTCGGACGAAGACAAGTTGTCTGTTTCGCGCGCCCGCAAGATTCAGAGGTTCTTCTCGCAACCGTTCCACGTGGCTTCACAGTTCACCGGCCGCGAGGGCAAATACGTGAAGCTGGAAGACACGATCAAAGGCTTCAAAGAGATCATCGAAGGCAAACACGACGAGATTCCTGAGCAGGCTTTCTATATGGCCGGAACGATCGAAGAAGTCATCGAAGCCGCGAAGAAGATGGAGTAGCTGTAACGCAAGCTGGCAGCTTGCGTTCATGCGCGGTTAAGACACCCACCCGCTACCGCAGGTGGTACTGACAAGAATCACAGACTGAAGTCTGTGCCACT
>WNFR01002048.1_pt1 | contig 26342 bp, 23 predicted proteins | sample 5400221 | NCBI WGS metagenome assembly WNFR01 (sample SAMN13153357, study PRJNA577476) | soil metagenome | isolation source: 40 cm soil under Madrone tree | place: USA:California | collected 2016-06-14
TCCGCGGCCTCGGTCGAGAAAGCCGCGAGCCTCGAGTACGTGTTGCTCGCCGTGCCTTGGCGAAACGTCGAGTCAGCGTTGCAGGGGCTGCCCGCCTGGAACGGCCGGGTGCTCATCGATGCGACGAATCCCTTCGTCGAGACGAGTCCGAAGCTCGTCCTCGCCGATCTCGGCGGCAAGGGCGCCAGCGAGGTAGTGGCTGCCCTGGCGCCAGGTGCCCGCATCGTCAAGGCGTTCAATTCGATCGTCACCGCCCGATTCAATGAAGGGCCGGTGAAGAACGGAGGACGTCGCGTGATCTTCGTCTCGGGTGACCATCTCGAACCGACCGCCTTCATCAAAAAGCTCATCGAGAGTTTCGGCTTCACGGCGATCGATCTCGGCGGTCTCGCTACGGGTGGCCGCCTGCAGCAGGCCGGGGGTCCGCTCGCCGGTCGCGACCTCGTCGAATTCGGCCATCACTGACACGGGGGGCGCAGAATGCGTGCACTGCAAATCAGAACTTTCGGCGACCCGGGAATCGTCCTCGAGCTTGCCGACGTTCCGGAGCCTCCGGCATTGGCCGCAAGCCAGGTCCTGATCGGCGTCGAACATGCGCCGATCAACATGAACGATTTGTATCTCATCCAGGGCGCGTATCCGGTTCGGCCTTCGCTGCCGAGCGTCGTCGGAAATGCGTACCGCTCGGCATTGACGGGGTCGCAGGCAAAGCCAGCGCGACCATAGCCGGCGCCCTCAGCAAACGCGGGACGCTCGTCGTCTATGCTCTGATGAGCGGCGAGCCAGTCACGATCGTCCCGTTCGACCTGATCGCGAAGCGTGTCGTCGCCAAGGGTTTCTTCCTCAACCATCCTGATGTCGAGGTGAAAATACCGGGCGCACTGCGCGAGACGGCGCCGCTCGTCGCTTCAGGCGCGATTCGAACACCGATCGCAGCGACCTATCCGCTCACCGCCTTCCGCGAAGCCGTCACCCACGTCCAGCGGGGCGGCAAGGTGTTGTTCGACGTCGATGGAGCCATCTGAATCGCCGGATCACTCGCCGTCAGCCGCCGACATTCCACGGACGCCATGCTTCCTCCTGCACCGCGATCGTGCCCTCCCGGACGTCCGCCGCCCACCGGCATCGCTCGCCCTCACGCCAGAAGCGGAGATCGACGTGAGCTCGTCCGACGGCGAGACCGTGCAGCGAAATCTCCGGCAGCCAATGCGGGAGCTCCGGCGCGACGTACAGCCGGCCAGCGGGCGCATCGGCGCGGATGCCGAGCATCGCCTGCAGCAGATGAAACACGCTCCCGGCCGCCCAGGCCTGCGGCACGTTGGCCTGCGGATAGAGCACCGGAAACGTGCCGGGCCGGCGCTCGATCCCGGCGTAGAGCTCGGGGAGCCGATAGCTCACGAAGTAGCTCGCTGCCTCGGAGATGTCGCGCGCGACGCGCGCCGCCTCGGCAGCGAAGCCGTAGCGCCGGAAGCCGAGCGCGATGATGCCATTGTCGTGCGGCCACACCGAGCCCAGCTGATATGAGAAGGGGTTGTACGCGGGGTTCGCCGCCGAGAGCGTCCGGATGCCCCACCCGCTCCACAGGTCGCGCTCGAAAAAGCGCCGCACGACGCGCGCGGCGCGGTCGGGGTTCGCGATGCCGCTCCACAGGCAATGACCGGCATTCGACGCGATCGTCCGGATGGGCTTCTTGTCGCGATCGAGACCGAACGCATAGAAGCCGAGGTCCTCGCACCAGAAGCTCGCCTCGAACGCTCGCTGGAGCGCGCGCGCTTTCGTCCGCAGCCCCGCCGCGCGCTCCGGCTCGTCGAGCGCGTCGAAGATCTCCGCCATCCGCATCCACGCGTCGAACACGTAGCCCTGCAGCTCGCAGAGGGCTTTCGGTTGCGCGACCTGACGACCGTCGGGATACACGACCGCATCGCCTGCATCCTTCCAGCCCATGTTGTCGTAGCCCTTCGCGGAGCGCGTGCGGTACTCCTGGAAGCCATCGCCGTCGAGGTCGCCGTAGCGGTCGATCCAGTCGAGGCAGCGGAGCGCCGTCTCCCGATGCGTCCGCAGCAGCGTCGCGTCGCCGAGCCACTTCCACGCCTCATGCAGCACGATCAGATAGAGCGGCGTCGCATCGGCGGTGCCGTAGTAAGGCGTGTGCGGGATCAGGCCGAAGTGGGCGAGCTCGCCGACGCGCAGCTCGTGCGGAATCTTTCCCGGCTCGGCGTCGCGCTCGTCGTCCATAGCGGTCGCCTGCAGCTCCGCGAGCTTCTCGAGCGCGCCGCGTGCGAAGCCCGCGTGCACCATCATGTTCTGCAGGCTCGCGACCAGTGAGTCGCGGCCGAAGATCGCCACGAACCACGGGACGCCCGCCGCTGCCATCCACACGCCGGGCGCGCGGTCGTACTCGTGGAGGCGCAGCGCGCCCATGTCCTCGACGGACTGTCGGTAGAGACGGTAGACGTCCTCGTTCGCGCTCGTCAGCTTGGTCGCGACCTCGATCCATTCCCGATGCAACCGGTCCTCGTCGGTACCGCCGTCCTGGTCGCACGCGCGCCGCGGCGCGCGGACTGATTGACCGTGCACGAGTACGTAGTCGCAGCACGTGTGCCACGTCGCCGCGGAAGCGAGCTCGACGGCGAACGTCAGCCGACCATTGGCAACATCCGCCGGCGAGGTGCTCTCGCGCATCCGGAAGATCAGGCTCCGATGGAAGTCCCGATTGGTGTACGACGTCACGAGTTCGGCCCGTTCGCCATGCCATCGGGTGAGGACGCGGCCGCGGCGTACGAGCCGCCCGAGCTTCACCTCGAATAGGTCCGCGAAGTCCGACCGAATCGCGATTTCGAGATTGAAGCGGACCGTCGTCAGCCCATGATTGGCGACGTCGACGTCCTCATGGACGCCGTCCGCGATCGTCCGGCTGATGACGAGCGACAGCGTACCGGCGGGCACATCGCCGTCTTCGGTCGCGAAGACCGGGTTGGTGAGGTAGACGCGAGCCGCGTAGTACGCCGTGACGGCGGAGGTGAGCCGCTGCCACGGCACGCCGTTCGCAGAGATCGCATAATACGACACGAAGCGGGTGTCGTCGGCGAAGAGCCCCTGCTCGGTGTCCGCCTGGATCTCGCCCGCGACGTCGGTCACCATGAACGTCGCGCCGTTGTTGATGCTGAGAACGGGCGGCCCGACCGCGATCTCGACCGGCATGCGTCACACCACTTCGCCCGTGGCGAAGACGACCCTCCTCGCACACGCGCTCGTAACGTACCCCATCTACGACGTCGGTAGCGTTGCGCTGCTCGAACAGACGCCGCTCGACCTCGCGGCCCTCACGAGCACGTACGACCGTCTGCAGGCGTGGAACTTCTCGCATGAATTTCTCTCCCGCATCCCCGAGCACTTGGTCGTCACGCGGGCCGACGACCTCGGCTGGAGCGATTGGGGCACGCCCGAGGCAATCGAGCGTTCGTTCGCAGCCATCGGCATGGTTCCACCGTGGCGCGGACCAGCAGAAGCCGTGGGCTGACGGACCGGCCGAGACTGGGCCGGGCCTTTCAGTTAGGCTCATCGACGACGATGACGCGCTACGCACCGATCGGCGACTACGGGGTCATCGGCGACCTCTACACCGTCGCGCTGGTGGGCATGGACGGATCGATCGACTTCCTCTGTCTGCCCCATTTCGACTCGCCCTCCGTCTTCGCCGCGCTCGTGGACGCAGAACGCGGTGGACGGTTTCAGATCGCGCCGCTTCTCTGCGGGGCGGCGCGAAAACAGCTCTACGTGCCCGACACCAACGTGCTCTTGACCCGGTTCCTGGATGCCGACGGTGTCGCGGAGGTGTCCGACTTCATGCCGGTCGAGGACGCGGGGGCGCACAACCTCGTGCGCCGAGCGAAGACGGTGCGGGGCGAGGTTCGCTTCCAGATGCGCTGCGACCCGCGTTTCGACTATGGGCGCGCCACGCATACCGTCCAGCGTCGCAGCGACCTGGAGGTGCTCTTCTGCGGGCGATCCGGTAACGGCGACCTCGTGCTGCGCCTTCGCTCGTCAGTTCCGATGCGCCTCGACGGCGGCGCGGCGCTCGCGGAGTTCACGCTCGGCGCCGACGCGTCCGCCTGGTTCGTCCTCGAGGTCGTCGTGGCGACGGACGAGACGTCCCCGTCCGAACGCCGTGACTACGCCAGTGCCGCCTTCAAGCAAACGGTGAACTTCTGGCGCGCGTGGGTCGCGCGCAACACCTACGGCGGTCGCTGGCGCGAGATGGTGAACCGATCCGCGCTGGCGCTGAAGCTCCTCACGTCGAAACAGTACGGCTCGATCATCGCCGCGCCGACGTTCGGGCTTCCCGAGACGATCGGCGGCGGCCGGAATTGGGACTATCGCTACACCTGGATCCGCGACTCGTCATTCACGCTCTATGGGCTGATGCGGCTCGGGTACACTGACGAGGCCGCGGCCTTCATGCAGTGGGTGATGGCGCGGTGCGAGGAGCTCGCACCGGACGGATCGCTGCAAATCATGTACGGGATCGACGGCCGTCATGTGCTCGCAGAAGAGACGCTCCCGCACCTCGAGGGCTACATGGGGTCGCGCCCGGTCCGGATCGGCAACGCAGCGTTCGCCAACCTGCAGCTCGACATCTACGGCGAGCTCATGGACTCGGTCTATCTCTACGACAAGTACGGCTCTCCGATCGGCTACGATGCATGGACGAACATCGTCCGCCTGATCGAATGGGTGTGCGCCAACTGGCAGCAACCGGACGAGGGCATCTGGGAGGTCCGCGGCGGCCGCCAGGAGTTCCTCTACTCGCGCGTCATGTGTTGGGTCGCGATCGACCGCGCGATACGGTTGGCGCTGAAGCGCTCGTTCCCGGCGCCGTTGGCGCGCTGGTACGAGGCTCGGGACACGATCTACCAGGACGTCTTCGATCGCTTCTGGGATCCCGCGCGGCGCGCGTTCGTTCAGCATGCCGGCGCGACCACGCTGGACGCCGCCGCGCTGTTGATGCCGCTCGTCCGTTTCGTCTCGCCCACCGATCCACGATGGATCTCGACGCTGCGCGCGATCGAGCGCGACCTGGTGAGCGACTCGCTCGTGTATCGCTATCGCCTCGCCGACGGCTTCTCCGACGGGCTCACGGGCGAGGAGGGGACGTTCTCGATGTGCTCGTTCTGGTACGTCGAGTGCCTCTCGCGCATGGGAGACCTCCAGAAGGCGCGGTTCTTCTTCGAGAAGATGCTCGGCTACGCCACTCACCTGGGGCTGTACGGCGAGGAGCTCGGCCCGCAGGCGCAGCATCTCGGCAATTTCCCGCAGGCGTTCACGCACCTCGCGCTCATCAGTGCGGCGTTCGACTTGGACCGCCGGCTGTCGGCCGCCGGCCACGCCGGGTGACGGCCACGACGGCACGCCGCCACGCCGGGTGACGGCCACGACGGCACGCCATCACGCCGCTTCGTCGGGTCCGACAGCAACTCCGCAGCGCCGTCGCGACCCCGCTACCGCCGTGGTTCTAGCCTGAGCCTTGGCTGCTGCGTGCTCGCGCCTCGAGCTACTTCTTACCCTTTGCCCCGAGCGGCTGGGCCTGGCTGTGGCCGTCCTGTTTCGACTGCGCTCTGGCCTGGCTCTCTGCCTTGACGCTCTGCTTCTGCTTTTGGTTGCGCTGTTTCGACTTGGGTGACTTGTCGCCCATGGCTCCCTCCCTGCATTCCTAACTACTCCCGTGCGCGTCGAGCCAGCAGAGCAGCTCGTTGATGCTTCCCGTCGCCAGTCCGATGCTGGTGTCCGCGGCGCCGTAATAGAGATTGATCGTATCGCCATTGCCGTCGAGCGTGTAGCCGCAGGGGAACGTGACGTTGCTGACGTCTCCCTCGCGCTCGTAAGGCGCCTCCGGACCGAAGATCCATGAGTCGCCGCGCGCGAGGCAATGCTCCGGCTGGTCGAGCGCGAAGAGCGCCACGCCGAGGCGATAGAGACATCCGGCCGCCGTGAGGCGCACACCGTGATAGAGCATCAGCCATCCTCGCGACGTCTCGATCAACGGCGGTGAGAGCCCGACCTTGTTCGCGTCCCACCATCCACCCTTGCGGGCCTGGAGCAGCAGCCGGTGACTTCCCCAGTTGCGGAGATCCGGCGAGAACGAGATCCACACGTGCGCTCCGGAGTCCGTCATCGGACGGTGAACGAGCGCGAAGCTGCCGTCGATACGCCGCGGCAGCAGGGCCGCATCCTTATCGTCGGGCTGCATGATCAACCCGAGACGCTCGAAGCGATGAAAGTCCTCGGTGAGCGCGAGCGCGACACCCGGCCCCCCTTTGCTGAAGGCGGTGTAGGCGATCGCGTACTTGCCGAGCTCATCGAGGTACGTGATCCGCGGGTCCTCGATTCCCCATAGCTCCTCGGGATAGTTCTCCGGGTCCGGCGGGAGCGTGGGCTCTGCGTCGATCGCCCATCCGTCGATGCCGTTCGCGGAGCGCGCCGCGCACAGGTGCGAGTGCCCGCGGCGGTCCTCGACACGGCAGAGCAGCAGTGTCGTGCCGTCCTTCAGTCGTGTAGCGCCGGCGTTGAAGACGGAGTGCGCCGGATACGGCCAATCGGCCGCGGTCAGGATCGGATTCTTCCCGTGCCGATGGAGGAGCGTTTCATAGCCGTTCGCCCTCATGCCGTCGTCTGCCGCGCCGGCGCCGTCGTGGTGGCAACCCGATCGGCCGCTCGCATCTCCGAGAGGGCGAGCAAAAAAGAAAGGGTCGACTCGGCGCCTTGATTCTCGTTCACTCGATCGGGGTGCAGTCCATCGCGGCATCCTCCGGTCGTCGCGTCGTAGAGCGATTGCTGCAGGTGGTTCTGACCGATGAACCAGTTGAAGGCCCGGCGCGCATGCGCGGCCCATCGCGCGTCTTCGGTCGCACGGCCCGCCTCTAGACACGCCGACACCGTGGCGCACGCCTCCACGGGCTGCTGGTCGAACGAAGCTTTCGGCCCATTTCGCGGGTAGAAGCCGTTCGAGCCGATCGGGGCGAAATATCCATCCGCTGAGCATTGGATCGTCACCAGCCACTCGAGCGATCGCAAGCCCGCCGCCACCATCGCCTCGTGTTCCATCCGGGACCCGGTCGCGATGAGCGCCTGCGACAACCGCGCGTTACAGTACGTCACCCTGTCCTCGAACCACGGCCACTCGCGATCGCTCGTTCGCCGGAAGAGATCGAGGAGGCGATCGGCCAGCGTCCTCCGCACCGACTGCACGTTGCTGTCGCCCTGGAACGCACGGAGGTAGTCATCGATCCCCAACAGAGCGTACGCCCATGCCCGCGGGCTCGTGAATCCCGACAGGGCGGGCAAGGCGGCATGGAAAAGATGGCCGCCGAGGCTCTGCCGACCCGGATCGCCGGAGCGGCCGACGAGGGCGCCGAGCGCCCACACCGTACGGCCGTGGCTGTCCTCGGACCCATCCTCTCCTATCCATTGCCGAGAGTACGACATGAAATTCCTGAAGCGTCCGCGATGCACGTCGAAGGCGTGGTTGACGAAGGCCAGGTAGCGGGATGCGAGCGCGCGTACGGCGTGGGTGTCTTCCGTCCCCGCGTCCTCCATCAACGCCATCAGGAGCAGCGCGCGCGCGTTGTCGTCGATGCAGTAGCCGTCGTCGTAGCGTGGCACGCTGAAGGCGGCGTGCTGCAGCATGCCCGTTTGATCGGTCATTATCTGGAGGTGGCCGAGGTTGATCTCGGGAAGCTCGGCCTGCCGTTTCGCGAGCGTCTTCGCCTGAAAGACCGTCCGGAGCCGTGCGGCGTGCTCGGTCCGCGCACGCTCGAAGCTCCGTAGATAGCAACGCGCTACCGCCGGCCAGATCATGTCTCGGCCGTGAGCGGCCGCCCGGTCACACAACGCGAGCCGCTTCGCATCGTCGCCGAGGAGCGCGACCACGTCGCGTGCGATCGCTTGCGAGTCTCGCCACGGCACGAGGATGCCGCGCCCGTCCGCGAGGAGCTCGCGGGCGTACAGATACGGCGTGGAGATCACGGCCTTGCCGGACCCGACTGCATACGCCAGCGTCCCCGACGTGATCTGGTCTGGGTTCAGATACGGCGTGACGTAGATGTCGGCGGCGGCGAGAAACTCGGTCAGCTCGACTTGGCTCACGAAGCGGTCGTGAAAGATCACGCTCGAGTCCACGCCGAGCCGTCGCGCGCGATGCTCCAGCATGAGCCGGTACGTCTCGCCGTACCGTTCCTTGACGTGCGGGTGGGTGGCGCCGAGCACGATGTAGACCGTCTCCGGATGGGAGGCGAGGATCGCCGGCAGCGCGTCGATGACGTACTCGATCCCCTTGTCGGGCGAGAGCAGCCCGAATGTGAGAATGACGGACTTCCCCTCCACCCCGAGCCGATCCTTGCTGTGGATCGTGGCCGGTACGTTGGGAATGCCATGCGGGATCACATCGATCTTACGCTCAGGAACACCGTGGACGTCGCGCAGAAGTGCCGCGCCGTGCGCGCTCATGACGACAAGCCGCTCCGAGAGCTGGGTGAGCTCGTCCATCGCGCTGCGCTGCAAGACACTCGGCTCGCCGAGGATGGTGTGCAGCGTCGTCACAATCGGCATGCGCAGCTCGCGAAGCAATGCGAGGACGTGGCTGCCCGCCTTGCCTCCGAAGATTCCATATTCGTGCTGCACGCACACGACATCGACGCCATTGACGTTCAAGAAATCTGCCGCACGGCGGTACGATGCGATATCGCTTTCGGCGATCTCGAACCGGACGCGCGGCGAGTACGCGTGACGTCGGCCAGCATCGTTCATCGCGAGCACGAAGCAGTCGAGCGCTGACGATTCCGCGGCGATCGCTTCGCTGAGATCGGTCGTGAATGTCGCGATGCCGCATTGGCGCGGCACATGATTGCCGAGCATCGCAATCTTACGGATCGCCCCCGTGGCCGCGGCCGTGAGCCGCGCGAGCGGAACGGAATCGCCGAAGACCGCTCGTGAACGGTCGCCGCGCTTGACAATCGCCGCGGCCGGGTTGGCTGGAGCGGGAATCAAACCAGACCGATGCTTTCCGCGAGCGACCTCGGGATCACCAACTTGCCGCGATCCCCGGCTCCTCGCACTTCTGTGCCGGATCCCATGCGAAGCGATGGAACGCTGACCCGCATCCCATCGACGAGACAGACCAGGCTCAAGCCCGTATCGAACAACACTTGCACATTCGAGAACTCCACGGAGCTTTCGATGAAGACCTCCTACGTTCGTGTGGGCTCGGGGAGGGGCGCGGCGCAGTGCGCCGCTCTAGGGTTCGTGCGCGGGAGCCGTGCGCGTGCGAACCGCAGAGCTGGAGCATCGACGAATGTATCCCGTCGAGTCCGGGTGCACAACACAAACTGCTCGACTACTCAGTCACCGCGAGAGCGGTCCTTTGGCGCCGTGTCCTGCTCTCACGTCTCGCGCTTTGGACTCGTACGCACCTTGTGCGCTCACCGCTACTCCGATACACCTCGTTCGAGCCCGTTCAGAGCCCCGCAGCGCGATCCGTGCAGGGGCACCATCCCGACGTCGTGTGCTCGGTGCGGACTCCGGAAGGAGTATCGCCATGATCACCGACGGCGCCGACGATCTCGTGGCGTTCCAGGATGTCAGAATCATCAGCTCAACGGCTCCAGCCCTGCTCTGCCGGATCGGGGGCAGGAACGTCTGGCTCCCCCGCCGGCACATCAGCGGCAAGCTCTGGTGCAACGGTGATCGGGGTAAGTTGTTCATCCGGCGCTGGGTCGCTCGCGACCGGCATCTGATTGATCTACACGGCGTAGCGATCTCGTCCCTGGTGCCCTACACCGTGCCGTCGCGCCGTCCCGCTCAGCTGCATCTGGTGCCCAGGAGGGATCCTCGGGATGTGGAATCATCAACCTGAGGTGCTGACACGCGTCGGGAGATGGCTGTGGCGCCGCTCGTCTCGCGTCGTCGCCAAGAACCGCCTGGCCGAGTCGCGCGCCCGCTTTTGGGTCGAGCTTCGCGAGGGGCAGCGTGAGGCCGAGGCGCACGCCGTCCAAAAGAGGTAGCTGACCTCTATTATGGGGCGGCGGACACCAGCATCGCGCTGGCGACCGGCAGCGTCCGCGAGCTGCTCGCCTGGCTCGACGTGCACGGAAGTGCGTAACGGAACCGAACTGAGAAAGGATCACCGTGCATGGTCGGACGAATCAGACGACCCAATCCATGCGAGAACATGAATCATCGACGCAGCAACGCGCCCGTCGGCTATTGTCCACAGTGTGGTGGCGTGGTGAACGAGAGCGTTCATGCCGAGCCGTGCACTGAGGCGCGACACGTGTCAGCGCGGCAGCATCACGCTGCATTCTGCGTTCATTGTGGTACGCAGTTGATCTTCGCACGTTGACTGCCCGAAGCAGCTCGGCGGCGAAGGGAGGACGGTATGGGCGACAAGTCACCCAAGTCGAAACAGCGCGACCAAAAGCAGAAGGGCAAGGAACGGTGACGACCGTCAGCAACAAGACTCACAGACCCCTGAGCGTTCCGCTGCCGCGTGGCAAGACCTTGCATCTCGGCCCCGGAAAGAGCGGCCAGATCTCTTCGCAAGCGATCGAGCATCCGCCGCTGAAGAAGCTCGTCGGCGCTGGTGAGATCGAGATTCTCAGCGACGATTCTCGGCCCGCCGACGGAGCCACGGGCAGCCAGAAACGCCTTGGCTCGAGTCACGGCCACCCTTCAGGCGGTGTCAGGCGGCGTAGCGGCGACCGCTGACGTCCATTATTGATGGGAGTCGGTGGTAGGTGTGCCGATGACCGCAACGTACGACGCAATCATCATCGGCACCGGCCAAGCCGGTCCGTTCCTCGCGCACCGTCTGACGACCGCGGGCATGCGCGTCGCGATCATCGAGCGCGGCGCGTTCGGCGGCACCTGCGTGAACACCGGCTGCATCCCGACGAAGGCCATGGTGGCGAGCGCGTATGCCGCCCACATGGTCCGCCGCGCGAGCGACTTCGGCGTGAACGTTGGCGCGGCAGTCGTCGACATGAAGCGTGTGAAGGCCCGCAAGGACGCGATCGCGGGTCAGTCGCGGATTGGCGTCGAGTCCTGGTTGGAGACCATGGAGCGGTGCACCGTGTATCGCGGCCACGCCCGCTTCGAGTCGAGGCACGCAGTGAGTCTAGGCGCGGACCGGCTCACGGCGGAGCGGGTCTTCATCAACGTCGGCGGCCGCGCCGCCGTGCCGCGGCTGCCGGGTCTCGAGCAGATCGAATACTTCAACAACAGCTCGATGATGCACCTCGACTTCCTTCCCCGGCACTTGATCATCGTCGGCGGCAGCTACGTCGGTCTCGAATTCGGGCAGATGCTCCGACGTTTCGGCAGCGAAGTCACCATCATCGAGATGGCGGAGCGGCTCGTCCATCGCGAGGACGACGACGTGTCGGCCGCGATCCAAGACATTCTCGAGCGCGAAGGCGTTGTCGTACGTCTGAACGCGACGTGCATTGGCTTCGCGAAGCGCGGCGGCGATATCGTCGCGGACGTGGACTGCGCTCAGGGCGCGCGCGAGGTGATCGGGACGCACGTCCTCCTCGCGGTGGGACGACGGCCGAATACCGACGACCTCGGGCTCGACGCGGCCGGCGTGGCCACGGACGAGCGCGGCTACATCGTCGTCGACGATCAGCTCCGCACCAGCGTGCCCGGCATCTGGGCGCTCGGCGATTGCAACGGCAGGGGCGCGTTCACGCACACCGCCTTCAACGATGCCGAGATCGTTGCCGCGAACCTCCTCGACGACGATCCGCGTCGGGTGAGCGACCGCGTTCTCGCCTACGGTCTGTTCATCGACCCGCCGCTCGGACGGGCGGGCCTCACGGACGCGGAAGTCCGCAAGAGCGGCCGACCCGCGCTCGTCGGCAAGCGCCCAATGGAGCGGGTCAAGCGCGCGGTAGAAAAGGGAGAGACGCAGGGCTTCATGAAGATCGTGGTCGACGCGGACACGCGCGCAATCCTCGGCGCCGCCATCCTCGGCACGGGTGGCGACGAGGTGATTCACACCATTTTGGACGTGATGTACGCCAAGGCCCCGTACACGACGATCCAACGCGCGATGCACATCCACCCGACCGTGTCGGAGCTCATCCCGACGATGCTGGGCGAGCTGAAGCCGCTCTCGTGACGGGATGATCGTGGGAGGTCGCCGCCTGCTGCCCTTGACTGACCCGGCCGGTCATGTATATGGCGCTCCATGGCTCGCCGCATCCCAGATGACCGGCTGCAACACCTCGTAGAAAGCGCCGCAAACGTCTTCATCGAGCAGGGCTACCGTCGCACGCAGATGGCGGACATTGCCCAAGCGCTCGGGCTCGCAAAAGGGACCCTCTACCTCTACGTCGAGAGTAAAGAAGCGCTCTTCGACCTCGTCGTGCGCCATGCCGACGACGAAGGCCGCGCAAGCGCGCCTACGCTGCCGATACGCACGCCACGCCCGGGCGCAACACTTCGGTACGTTCGCGAAGAGCTGGAGCGTCATCAGCGGCTTCCGAGAATCGCCGAAGCGCTCGCGCGGCGACGGGTAACCGACGTCGCTCGCGAGCTCGAAGACATCGTGCGGGAGCTGTTTCAGGCGCTCGCGAGGAATCGCCGCCGCATTAAGCTCATCGACCGCTCAGCACGCGACTACCCAGAGCTTGCGACGCTCTGGTTCGAGGGTGCACGAGGCGGTTTCCTCGCGCTGCTCGAGCAGTACCTCCACGACCGGGTCGAGCGCGGGAGCGTACGTTCTGTTCCGAACATCCAAGCCGCCGCACGTCTCATCCTCGAGACGACCGTGTTCTGGGCGGTCCACCGGCATTGGGACGCCCATCCCCAGAGCGTGAGCGAAGAAGTGGCCGAAGCGACCGTCGTTCACTTTGTCGTGCATGCGCTCACGAAGGAGTCGAAGCCATGATCTCGGGCACGAGTACCCGTCGTGAGGACATCGATGCGCTCCGCATCGGAGCAACCTACCTGCTCTTCGTCTTTCATACGGCGATGGTCTTCAACCCGGCGCCGTTTTACCACATCCGCAACGATGACCTGTCGTTCGTGATGCTCATTGTCTGCGGCTTCATCTCCTTATGGCATATGCCGCTCTTCTTCCTGCTGGCCGGCTGGGCCACGCATGCGTCCCTCCAACGTCGAGGCCGCGTAGACTACGTCCGCGAACGCATCTCGAAGCTCTTCGTCCCACTCATTGCCGGTATCATCCTCTTCGGACCCGCCATCAAATTTCTCGAGCTCCGCAGCGGTCTCGACCTGAGTCACACCGGGCTCCGTGTCGCACCGGCGCTTCAAGAGTCGTTCCGAGTCGTCATTCCGAGCGGCCTCGGTGTGGCGCCGCCCTTCAACGAGACCTTTCTCGGGTTCTTGCCCACGTTTTTCACGCGGCTCGAGCGCTTCAGCTGGTCGCACCTGTGGTTCGTTGCGTATCTCTTCACCTTCTCGCTCGTCTTCGTCCCGTTTCTCCCGTGGCTCGCCCGCCAGGTGGCACGCCTCACCCGGGCGAGAGCATGGCTCGTCTACGTCCCCATCGTGCCGCTCGCGCTCATCCAACTAACGCTCCGTGAACGCTGGCCCGGCATTCAGAATCTCTACAACGACTGGGCAAACGTCGCGTACTACACGACCTACTTCATCGCCGGGTTTGTCGCGGGCGCGCAGCCACGTCTCGAACGCGCCGCTCGAGCTGAGTCCCGGCGCGCGTTCATCATTGGACTCGCGGCAACAACCATCCTCCTACTCGCAGTGCTGAGGGTCGTCACTGCGACGTGGGTCGTGCTTGCGGGCTCCGCGGTCGCGGGATGGTGTCTGAACATCGCTATCCTGGGGCTCGGCGAACGGCTACGCCAGGCGTTGGGAAACGCGCTCCCATACCTTCGCGAGTCCGCGTTTCCCATCTACATTCTCCATCAAGCGGCCATCGTGGTTCCGGGCTACTTTCTCATTCAGCTTCCGCTCGGCATCCCAGCAAAGTTCCTGCTTGTCCTCTCTGTTGCTCTCCTCTCGGCGCTCGCGGTCTACCACTTCGTCGTTCGTTCATGGGAACCGATCGCGTTTCTCTTCGGCGCACACGTCCGTCACACTCCGTCGAGGGTCGCCCTACCCGCCGCCGCAGCGATGCTCGCCCTCTGGGTCCTCGCCGTGCCGAGCGCCACGACGCAGACAACCGCCAACGCGGCGCAGGAGAATCATCCATGCAGCTTCGCCATTGGACCCCGCTCCTCGGCTTCGTCCTCCCGACTCTCATCATCGGTTACGGCTTCGTCATCCCACGGAGCTGCATCGCAGGCGTGAACGAACTCAGATCGGCTTTGCGACCACCGTTGCCGCGGCGAGCCTCACCTATTGGGTCGGCGTGCGTACCGTGCTTCGCGAGCTCGACGCGCTCGGCGGCGGCGGGCAGTGTGCGCTAAAGACACCGGCCGCCGATACGACGAGCGCTGGTCGGCAACCCGTCGGGCGTTGACGTGCGGCGACCTGAGTTCATCGGGAGGACGCGTCGGAAGACGATGGGTCACCTCGGTTGCGGACCTGCTCGCACGGAACGCCCTCCGGCGGCAAGCCGACGCGCGGGCGTCGGCGGCGCCATTTTAGAGCTCCCGTCGTAGTTTCTAGTTCAGGTCGGAAATCGGCCTTGGGCGCGGAACCGTTCGATGAACGGCGCGTAGTCCATCGGCTGCTGCTCGCAGCGGAGCCGATCGTCCGACAGCGGGAACCACGGTTGCTTGCTGCTGGTCCAGATGTCGCCGACGGGCTCGACCCAGCTCGTGTCGTCGAGCGTTCCGCACCGTACGCTGAGGAATCCAGCTGCGGGGACCTGCCCGTGGGCGATCCGGCTGCCGCAGTCGCCGCAGAACCAACCGAAGCGACGATTGCCGGCGTCCGACGTCCACTCGAAGGTGCGCGGCTCACCTTTGGTGAACGCGAAGCTCGCCTCCAAGACCGTCGCCGGCGTGGAGAACGCGCCGCCGCCGATCGCCTGGCAGTTCGTGCGGTGGCAGTTATAGATCATGAGCGGCGGCTGCGTGATCGTGCACCGCAGTCGTCCGCATTGACATCCGCCCATGAGTGGAAGTGCAACCATACGCATGCCTCCTCGATCAGCGGTTACACCACGGCACGCGCACCTCGGAATTCGTCGTGTTGACCTGAATGCTCAACGTGCGGTTCGCGCGCGAGCCGTTCCGCGACGAGCCGAGGATGCGAACCTGGAGCTGGTCGGTCGATGCACCGGAGGACGATATTCCGCTGAACGTGAACGTCTTGAGGCCGGTTCCACTTTGACTCGCCGACGTCGCCAAGGTCGTGACCACGCCGCAGGCGGAGTTCACGCGCACGAGCTGTGCTTTGTAGCCGCTGACGCCGCCCCCCGCGCTCGTCACATTCAGCTCCACCGAATAGTTGCCGACGCCCCAGTTGACGAGGTTCGCGCTGCCCGCGGTGAATGCGAAGCTGACCTCGTCGGTCGTATTCGGCGCGATCGTCTCCGATAAAGCGGCGGCCGTTGCAGTCGTGAGCGCGAGCTGATTGCCCTTCGCTCCCGCTGCGGGCGCGCAGCTGCTCACGAGGTCGCGCTCGATGAAGGTGGTGCCGCCCGTACAACTCGTGGTCGCCGTCGGGCTGGGGATCGGCGCCGGCGTGGCGGTCGGCGTGCTGGTCGGTGTCCGCGTTGCGGTGCTCGTCGGCGTGCGGCTCGGAGCAGCCGTCGCCGTTACGAGCGGCGTGGTGGTGGCGGTGCGCGTCGGCTGCGCGGTCGTCGTCGGCGTCGGTGTAAGCGTCCTCGTCGGCGTTGGTGTGAGGGTCCTCGTCGGCGTCACCGTCGACGTGCTGGTCGGCGTGTTCGTCGGCGACGACGGCGACACGCCGACGGCATTCAAGACCGCAAAGTTGATCGCGTAGACCGTGCCGTCCGGGCCGATGACAGTCGGCGTGTACGCTTCGCCGACGCCCGCCGACAACGTGACCGTCTGCGAGAGCGTGTTCGTGGTCAGATCCCACCGATAGAGCTTCCCGTCCTCGCTGTTCACCATGATCGACTTGGTGAACGGGTCGACCGCCGCCGTGTTGATGCACCACTCGCGGACCGCGTTGGGAAACTGTGGACGGAACTCGGGGTCCGGCGTCGGGCCGGCGATCGTGAGGATCTCCTTCATCACGAGCTGGCCGTTCGACGACGCGTGCGGTTCGACCATCGTCGCGTTGGGGTCGAGCACGGCGACCTTGTTCACGCCGTCGCCGCCGTCGAGGCCGGCGTAATTGTTGTACTTGGTGAAGATCAAATAGGAGGACGTTCCTGCGTACGACGGCACCATCGACGCCGGGACGACCGACGCCGTGCTGTCCCACCCGAACGCACCGGGCGTCTTCGTCTGCGTGAGGTCGCCGGAGAAATGCAGCATCCAGCCGCGCGAGCCATTGGACGGGTTGCCGAGGATTCCGTAGTACACGTCGCCGTCGGGCCCGACCATCGGCGACGCGGAGCTGTCATCGGTGATGGTGGCGTTGTTCACCCCGCCGCTCCGCGGGTCTTTCAACGCGACGCGCATCTTCACGCCGGGCGACGATTCCTTCAGGGCGAGCGTCGTCGGGTTCAAGCCCACGAGGTACGAGGTGCTGCTACCCGCCACCGTGACGTACAGCGTTTGTTCGTCGCTACTGAGCGCGGGAGCTGCCTGGTGCGGCACGCGGGTGATGCTCGTATCGCCACCGGCTGCATTCATCGCGGGGATCGACGTGCCGCTGCCGTTGGCGTCGATGCGGGCGATGCCGCTCTGCAGGCCGAGCGGCGCGGTGCCGCTCGTGCGAAATCCGAAGTAGATGTTGCCGGCGCTGTCCGCGGTGATCGGCGTGTCGATGAAGACCGTCCCGTTGAAGCTTCCGGGAGCGGCCTGGTAATTCGAAAGGCCGAAGAAGGCGAGCTGGCCGATCGTGTTCGGCGCGGCGGAGTCGACGTTGTCGCGGAAGTACACGGTCCCGCCTGCACCGGGGAAGTACAGCCGATTGCCCGACAGCGTCGGCGAGTAGCTCGGCGTCCAATTGTGGGCCGGCAACATGTAGTCGCTGGTCTGCGACCAGAGCAGCGTCCCGTCGGCCCCGTCGCGCGCGTCCACCCGGTACCCGTTCGCGCTCCCGGTTTTGACCGGAACGACGACGGTGTTCGCCGGCGTCAGCAGCGGCGAGCCGTAGTGAATGAGAATCTCTCCGGTGGGTACCGCGAGATCCACCGGCGTCGACCAGCGAACGCCGTCGAGAGATTGCGCCGCAACGGACGAGAGAGCGGTATGCTGCGCGTTCCCGGCGTAGGTGCTCCAGCCGGCTGCCGCAGCGACTGTGGGTAGGAGAGCGAGACCGAGAAGCGCACCGAACGAAGTCGCGCGGCGCGCCCAACAATGATCTTCGCGGCTCATCGTGATCCTCCATTCCGAATGGATTGGAACTCGAGCCGCGCGGAGATGAGGGGCGCTTCGGAGCTCCGACGAACAGGGGCAGCACGCTAGTCCCGTATGGGCGTGTGATCAAGACGCAACGCCCCGCATGTCATGATTCTGCACCCGACGACGTGCGACCGAGCGTGGCCGCACAGCGCGATGACTTCGTTCGGAGAGCCGCATTTCGTCGCGCCGAGGAATCGCGGCGCCGACCCGATTGCACCAGCGGCGCAAGCCGGTACGACGTGCAGTACGCGGCGCTTGCCGCGGAACGCACCGCCGAGCGCCGCACGCTCGGCCGAAGGAGGGGCCAATGACGAAGCCCGTAGCCCTTGTATCCGGCGTCGGCCCCGGCACCGGCAGAGCCATCGTCGAGCGCTTCGTTGGCGGCGGCTACCGCGTGGCCATGCTCGCGCGCAGTCGCGAGCGCCTCGACGCGTTCGCGCGCGAGATCCCGGACACGCTCGCCGTCGCGTGCGACGTCGCCGGCGCGACGCAGGTCGACTCCGCCGTCGCCCGTGTGAGAAAGGAGCTCGGCGCGCCCGAGGTCCTGGTCCACAACGCCGTCGGCGGCTGGTTCGCCAACTTCCTCGACCTCGACCCCGCGATCCTGAATAACAATTTCCAGATCAACACGATGGGCCTCCTCCATCTCGCGCAACGGCTGGCGCCGGCGATGATCGCGGCCGGCAGGGGGACGATCGTCGCGACCGGCAACACGTCGGCGCTCCGCGGCAAGGCGAGCTTCGCGGGCTTCGCGCCGACGAAAGCGGCACAACGTATCCTCGCCGAGTCGATGGCGCGCACGCTCGGCCCGAAGGGCGTGCACGTCGCCTACGTCGTCATCGACGCGGTGATCGACCTCGAATGGACGCGGCGCCTCAACACTGACAAGCCCGACGAGTTCTTCTGCAAGCCGGCCGACATCGCCGACGAGATCTGGCACATCGTGCAGCAGCCGCGGTCGGCGTGGTCGTTCAACGTCGAGGTGCGGCCGTTCAGCGAGAACTGGTAGCCGTCGATGAGCGACCTACGGATCTTCTCCTATCTGCCGAATCCGCGGATCTGGAAGGCGACCATCGCGGCGCGACTCTGCGGCGTCGACGTCGAGGTGCGAGGCAGCTCGCCCACAGAGCTGGCGTCGTGGCGGTGGGACTTCGACGCGCGGCCGCTCACACCCGACGAGCACGCGGCCTCCGCGGACGTCCGCGTCGGCACCGTCGGCTTCAAGGGCAGCAGCCTGCGGAAGACGGCGGCATTCATGGTCGCGCACCCGTTCGGCACCGTGCCCGCGGCGTTCAGCCCGGACGGGAAGACGGGCATCTTCGAGTCGAACAGCATCATGCGCGCGGTCGCGCGGCTCGGTGAGCGGACCTTCCCGCTCTACGGCCGCGACGCCTACGAAGCGTCGCGCATCGACAGCTTTCTCGACGCCAGCCTCGTCTTCGCGCGCGACGCGCAGATCTACCTGCTCGCCTTGATGGCGGGGACGGTCTCGACCGAGACACACGCGCGCGCGCGCGATGCGTTCGCCGTCTACGCCGCCGGCATCGAGCAGGCGTTGTCGCCGGGCCGCCGGTGGCTCGTGGGCGACGACGTGACACTCGCCGACATCTGCTTCGTCGCCGAGCTGTGCCTCTTCTTCAATGAGCGCGCCACCGTCGCGATCCTCGAGAAGAGCGCCCTGCCACCGATTCTCCACGCGCAGCTCGACGGCGCCTTCCCGCGGATGATGGGGCACCTCCGGAGGCTGCGGGCGCACCCGGCGTTCGCGCCCGACGTCGAGCCGTACCTCGCGAAGCTCGAAACGACGTCCGGCCGCGGCTGACACTCCTGGGAGCGTCGGCGGCTCGGTGGCACGAGATGTCAATCAATTGGCGCTTGCCGTAGTCGATGCCGAGACGGCGACGCAGACCGCGGATCGCGTACGGCGTCGACGCAAGCTCGTCACAGGCATGCGACGTGGCGCCCTTCACGACCGCGCGCGTCGAGCGCAGTCGGACGTCGGTCGCGCGTTCGCCGAAACAGTAATGGTGCCGGAGACAGTAGTCCCCGTCGGCGATCTCGGGAACGAACTTCTCGACGACGAGATGGCGGTTGCCGCGCGCACGCGGGTAACCTCGTCGCGGTCGTCGGCAAAATCAAGCGTTCAGTAATCGTACGGCGGAGGCGGCGGTCCGCCGCGCGGCGGCGGTGGGACGTCGTACCCTCCCGACGGCGGCGCGACCATCGATCGCGGCGGATGCGAGCCGCGCGGGACCGGGATCTGGTTCCCCTTGGCGTACATGCATTGCATGTAGGCGACGTCGTACCGGTGCTGCGTCTCGTAATACGAGGCGTTGGCATTGCCGGCACCGACGAGGCTGCCGCCGAGGAGCCCTGCGCCGGCACCGACCGCGGCACCGGTCGCGGGGCTGCCGGAGGCGGCACCGATCGCCGCTCCGGTCGCCGCGCCAAGGACCGTGCCCGCGGCCGCGGTCGCGACCGCGGTGTTGTTCGCCGCACGGCTCGGCCGGACGCCGGTCTGCCGCAACGCCCAGTCACGACACACGGCATCGTCGTAGTTGAATTGGTCGAAGCCCTTCCCCGCACCCGGCAGCACCATCACGCTCGGGCCGCTCGGCACCTGCACACAGCCGGCAACGGCGCCCACGAGCACGAGCGACAGCAGCATCGGCCTCCGCACGATCGCCTCCTTCACCATCACTGCTGGTCGGAGCCGCGCGGTACGACCTGCATCCACTCCTCGTCACAGGTGCTCACGCGTGGGTAGTAGTCGCGCTTGCTCGGGCAGTAGTACCAGTAGTCGCCGGCGTCGGAGCCGCCGTGCTGGACGTACTCCTGCCCCTCGTCGGAATAGCCCGGCCCGTACCCGTATCCGCCGTACCCGTATCCGTACGGAGGATAATATCCGTAGCCGTAGTACGGGTAGGGATAGTCCCACCACCACGGTCCGATGAAGACCTCGCTGCCGAACCCGCCGTGGAAATGGTCGCCGCCGTGGAAGTGGCCGTCGTGCCCGCCGTGAAAACCGCCGCCGTGGAAGCCACTGCCGCCGTGAAAGCCACTGCCGCCGTGGAAACCGCCACCGCCGTGGAAACCGCCGCCGCTCATCCCGCCCACGTGGCCTCCCCCGCTCATCCCGCCCACGTGGCCTCCCCCGCTCATCCCGCCGACATGGCCGCCGCCACCCATGCCGCCACCTCCGCCGCCACCACCCCCGCGCGCGTAGGCCGGCGGCGCCGCGACGACGAGCATCGCCGCCGCCACCAGTGCAACCACCGTGGACGTCTTCATGGCTTCACCTCCGGGCTGCGCAAATCACAACACCGATGATAGGCGCAGGTTGCGGTTCTTGCGAGTAGGCCGGGTGCGGCAAAAGGTTCGCCCGCCGCGACGATCGTCGAACCGCCTCTCGAGAGCGAAAGCGCGCGGGCGTGCCGCCGACGGGGCTACGCCGCCTGCGGCGCGCGCCAGGCACGAATGTACGCCATGATCCAGCCTACCGTCAGGACGTACATCCCAGTCTCGATGGCCGCCAGGTAGCGGAGCGACAGGGCGCCGCATACGGCGGCGCCGGCGAAAAACGGCGCGCTCCAGCGCCACCACTCGCGCTCCCGCCAGGCGCCGGCCGCGAGCAGCGCGCACGCGATGAAGATCGCGTACCACTTGATGCGGGTGAACACCTGCAGGCGCGCCAGGTACGGCACCATCGCGGCGGGATCAGTCGCCCCGGAGAGGACGAGCAGCTGGCTGTTTTCGAGCGCGTCGCCGAACGCCATCGCCACCGCGAGCACGACCATCGTCCGGCGCGCCGTGCGCGTGATCGAGCCGTGCGACTCGAGGAGGAGCGCGATGCCGGCAAAGAGCGTCGGGTACGCGATCATGAAGAGGAAGTCGATCTCGTTCCCGAGATCGGTGCGCCGGACGGCGTCTTCTCTCCCGGGATCGCCGGGGCGTCCGAGCACGCCGAATACGTGCTCGGGACGCGACGCGAGCTCGAACGACAACAGCGGGTTCGTGAATCCCGCGATGTTCTCGTGCACCGGCTTCGCCGGCAGGATCACGAGAAACGCGACCGTCAGCAGCAGCGCCGCCGTGCCCGCGGCGCGGATGACCGCGCACGCGCGGCGCTCGCTCGCAGCGGCCGACGTTGCGATCGACGTCATTCCCGCCGCGGCCGTCGTCGTCATCACCGTCACCTCCTGCGGCCCGTTCCGCCGGCCGCGGCAGTCGACACTCGAGGCAGCGCCTCGTTTCGTCGCCGGTCTCGCAAACCCGCCGCGATCACGTCAAGCTTGTGACGGCGGCGCGTCAGGTGGCGCCGCCGTCGCCGGCAACGCGCCGAAGCGACCGAAGCGGCGCGCCAGCGTCGGCAGGACGAGCAGGTTCAGCGCCGTCGACGTCACGAGGCCGCCGAGAATCACCGTCGCCATCGGCCCGTCGATCTCGCCGCCCGCGCGCTCGGACGCGAGCGCGACCGGCAAGAGGCCGAGGCCGGTGACGAGCGCCGTCATGACGATCGGAATCAAGCGGTCGCGCGCGCCGTGCAGCACCGTCTCCGCGGTCCACGGCAATCCTTCCTCGCGCACCAGGTACTGGTAGTGCGCCAGCATCATGATCGAGTTCCGCAGCGTCACGCCGAAGAGCGTGACGAAGCCGACGAGCGCCCCGAGCGAAAGCCCTGTTCCGGTGATCGCCGCCGCCGCGACGCCGCCCGCGAGCGCGAGCGGCAGGTTGAGGAGCAGCAAGAGGAGATTGCGCCAATCTCCGGCGACGATCGCGAGCAGCAGGATCACGCCGAGGAGGCCGAAGGCGGCCTGCAGCGCCAGATCGCGGGTCGCCGCGCCGCGCGCTTCGGCCGTGCCGGCGAACACGACGTAGGCGCCGCCCGGGAGATCGACGTCGGCGATGCGGGCGCGCGCGTCGTCGACGAATGCCGCGACGTCGCGGCCCTCGACGTTGCACGTCACGGTTTGCCGCCGCCGGCCGCCCTCGTGCCGGATCAGGTCGCGCGCGCTCTCCGCTTCGACGTCGGCGAGCTGCGCCAGGGGTACGCTGACACCGGCGCCGTTTTGCACGAGGAGCCGCCCCACCTGCTCGGGGTCGTTGCGCTCTTCGGGCGCGAGCACGACGACGACGTCGACCGGCTGCTCGCCACGGTAGATCTGCCCGACGCTCGTGCCCGCGAACGCGACTTGCACCTGCTCCAGCACGTCGGCGGGTCGAAATCCCCAGCGCGCCAGTGCGTCGGCGCGGAGCGTGATGCGCTGGTGCGCCGCGAGCGCGGGTTCGCCGACGCGCACGTCGACGGCGCCGGGTGTTGCCTCGATCCGGCCGGCGATGTCGTGCGCCGCCGCGTCGAGAACGTCGAGGTCGTCGCCAAAGACGTTCACCACGACCGCCGCCGTCTCACCGCTGATGGTCTCGGAGATGCGATCGCCGAGGAACGTCAGGACCTCGGACTGCACGCCAGGAACCTCGGCGAGGGCGGCGCGGACGCGCGCGGTCGTCGCGGTGTCGTCACCGTCGGGGTCGAGCTCGAGGTGGAACTCGCTGCGGTTCGGGCCCCAGGTGTCCTCGCCTTGCTCGGCGCGGCCGATCTGCTGCTCGATCGTGCGAGTCCCGGGAAGCGCGAGAATGGCGCGTGAAATGCGGCCGCCGATCCGCCGCATCTCCGCGAGCGACGTCCCCGGCGCCGAGACCAGCTGGAGGACGAGGTGGTGCTCCTTGAAGTCCGGCAAGAACTCGCCGCCGAGAAACGGCGCGAGCGCGAGCGCCGCAACCGCGACGATCGCGACGACACCGAGGACGAGCCGCTCGCGCCGCCACGTCCACACGAGCACGCGCCCGTACACGGCGCCGACGGCGGCTTGTAGGCGCGGCACCTCGGCGCGCGGCGGCGCGTCACCGAGAAGCATGAGCGCGAGCGCGGGCGTGACCGTCAACGCGACCGCGAGCGACGCCATGATCGCGAGGAGATAGCTCAGCGCGAGCGGCGCGAAGAACTTACCCTGCAGGCCCCCGAGCGCGAGGAGCGGCAGAAACACGAGCGCGACCGCCATCGTCGCGTACACGACCGCCCCCCGCACCTCGAGCGACGCCGCGAGCGCGACCGCGAACGCGCTGCACGGCTTCGCCGCCGTCTGATTCGCACGCAGGCGGCGGACGATGTTGTCGACGTCGATGATCGCGTCGTCGACGACCTCGCCGATCGCGATCGCGAGCCCGCCGAGTGACATCGTGTTCAACGTCACGCCGCAGCGGGTGAGCACGATGACCGCCGCCAGCAGCGAGAGCGGGATCGCCGTCAAGGACACGACCGCGGCGCGGACGTTCTGCAAGAACGCGAACAGGACCACGATCACGAGCACCGTACCGAGGAGCAGCGCCGTCCTGAGATTCGCGATCGCCGCCTCGACGAAGCTCGCCGGGCGGTGCAGCGCCGGATGCAGCGTCACGTGCTCGCGCGCGAGCAGCGGACCGAGGTCGTCGAGCGCGCGCTCGAGCCGGGCGGTCACGTCCATCGTGTTCGCGCCGTACGTTGCCGAGAGCGTGAGGAGAACCCCGGGCTCGCCGCCGATGAGCGCGTCGCCGAAGCGCGGCGCCGCCGCGTCGACGACGTTCGCGACGTCGGCGAGCCGTACCGGCGCGGCGGCGCCGCCGACGAACGTCGCGCCAACGTCGCCGCTCGTGCGCGCGTTGCCCGCGGCGTCGAGGACGATGCGTTGCGCCGGAGTGTCGACGAAGCCGGCGCCGCGTGCCGCCGTCGCCGCGCGCGTCGTCGCGACGACGTCGGTGACGCCGATCCCGTGCGCGCGGAGATCCGCCGCGCGCACCTGCACCTGCACCTGCCGCACCTGGCCGCCGAAGACATTGACGCGTGCCACGCCCGGCACCATCAGGAGCCGCGGCCGGATCGTCCAGTCGGCGAGCGTCCGCAGCTCCATCGGCGTGCGCGTGTCGGAGGTGAAGCCGACCTTCAGGACGTCCATCGTCGCCGACGTGAGCGGCGAGAGGCGCGGCGGCTGGACGCCGGCGGGGAGCCGCGGCCCGACGTCAGCGACGCTCTCGGCGACGGCTTGGCGCGCCTTGTAGACGTCGACGTCGTCGCGGAAGACCGCGGTGATGACCGAGAGACCCTGGATCGACTCGGAGCGCAGCGACTCGAGGCCGTTCACGCCGCCGAGCGCGGTCTCGATCGGCAGCGTGACGAGCAGCTCGACTTGATCCGGCGCGAACCCCGGCGCCTCGGTCTGCACCTGTACCTGCGGCGGCGCGAAGTCGGGAAGCACGTCGAGCTGCGCGTGGCGCGCAGTCCAGACGCCATAGAGAGCGAGCGCCGTCGCAAGCGCGACGACGACCCGGCGATGCTCGAGCGAGCGCGCGACGATCGTCCGCAGCATGCGTCAGCCTCGCAACGCCACGGTGACGCAGAGCTCGGACCGCAAACGGCTCCTCGATCCCGTCATTCCGCTTCCGGTGTCAGCGTCTGCGCCGAGAGCAGCTGTCCGGCGCCGGTCGTGACGACGCGCTCGCCGGCAGCGACGCCGTCGGTCACGAGCCACGCGCCGGGAAGCGCCGCCGCGAGCGCGAGCGACCGGCGCTCGAACGTGCCGGCGTCGCGCTCGACGTACACAGCCGGCTTTCCCGCCGACCACACGATCGCGGCGCGCGGCACGGCGACGCCGTCGAGGGCGGCCGCCGCGCGGACGATCGTCGCGCGTAGTGCCGTGCCGGCGGGCGGCGGCTCCGCGCCGATGAGCACGAAGTACGCGTCGCCTTGCAGCGTCGGGTCCGTCGTCGGTGCCGGACCGAGCACGCGCGCGGCACATTGACGATCCGGCCGTCCGGCCGCGCTGACGGTCACGGTCGCCGGCATCTGCTCGACGTGGTCTCCGGCCGCGAAGTCGATGCGCGCCACGGCGGTACGCCCGGCGACGAGATCGTCGCAGAAGGCGTCCTCCGGCGTCGCGGCGGCGATGGTCGCGCCCCACGCGAGCGCCACCCGTGCGGTCGTGGTCGCGAGCTCCGCGTCGGCGCGATCGCGCGCGGCGCGGGCGCTTTCGACGTCGCGCTCCGACGCGTTCTGCTGGTCCGCCCGCAAGCGCACGACGCGGGCGTGCTCGGCACGCGCGGTCGCTGCGGCGCTGCGCGCCGCCGCACGCGCGTGGAGGGCGTCGACGATCGGCATCGGATCGAGCACGCGTCCGAACGCGTCGAGCTCGGCGGGCGCGGTGACGTGGGCGACCGCGACGGTCTCGATTCCGGCGCTCTCGATGGCGTCGTGTGACAGCGTCACGCGCTCGGGAGCGCCGCCGTGTGCGCTCTCCTCGCCGGCCGTGTGATCGTGCGCCGCGGACCCACCGCGGCTTGCCGGCGGCCCACCGCGGCTCGCCGCCGGCTCGGCTGGGCTGGCGGCCGGCCGCGACGTCGAGCGCGGCTCCTCGGCCTCCCGTGCGCAGTGCGCGCTCAGCAGCGCGAGCAGCACGGCCGTCGCGAGCGTCAGTTTCATCGGCTGCTTCCCGGCGCGCCCGCGGATGCGACGTCACCGCTCGGTGGAATCGTCTTCCGATCGAGCGCCGCGGGCGGTAGCGGCCCTTCCATCGCCGCCTCCACGTCGACGAGCGCCTGCGCGAGCGCGCTCTCGGCCTCGGCGGCGCTGCGCCGGGCGCGCCGGCTCTCGACCTCGGCGCCGAGCTCGGCGACGCGATCGGCGGCACCGGCGCGCACCGCCGCGGCGACGCGGGCGACGTTCGCGTCGCGCTCGACGGTGAGCGCGCGCATGGTCGCGCTCCGGGCACGCTCACCGTCGCGGCGTGCCGTCGCCGCCTCGATCTCGGCGATGACGTGCGCCTGCGCCGCGACGACTTTCGCCGC